>SCPO01000141.1_pt1 | contig 36864 bp, 32 predicted proteins | sample 6106821 | NCBI WGS metagenome assembly SCPO01 (sample SAMN10720448, study PRJNA508395) | human gut metagenome | isolation source: Participant 2 stool, 0 month | host: Homo sapiens | collected 2017 | reverse complement strand
ATATGTGTATGCGCCTGTACACAGGATTCTAATTCTTCAAACAACAGCCGTTGGTCGGAAGAGAAGATACAGGAATGGTATGACAATCAGCCTTGGTTGGTAGGTTGCAATTATATTCCGGCAACGGCAATCAATCAGATAGAAATGTGGAGTGCGGTTACTTTCGATTCTGAGCAGATAGACAAAGAACTTTCATGGGCACATGAACTAGGCTTTAATACCTTACGCGTTTTCTTGAGCAGTGTTGTATGGCAAAATGATGCAACAGGAATGAAAAAACGTGTGGATGAATTCTTGAATATTTGTCGGAAGTATTCAATCCGTCCTATGTTTGTGTTCTTTGATGATTGTTGGAATCCAGAGTCGGCTTATGGCAAACAACCAGAGTCGAAGCCGGGAGTTCATAATTCCGGCTGGGTGCAGGACCCTTCATGCAGCTTGCGCAAGGATACGTTGACTTTGTATCCTTTTCTACAAGAGTATATCAAAGATATTGTACGCACTTACGCTCATGATGATCGGATATTGATGTGGGATTTGTATAATGAACCCGGAAATAGTAAACACGAAGAAACCTCTTTGCCTTTATTGACCAATGTTTTCGTTGGGTACGCGACTGTAAACCGTCACAACCGATTACTGCCGGTGTTTGGGACTATAATTCTCCTCGCAAAAATGTTCTGAATGCATTTATGCTGAATCATTCGGATATTATCTCTTATCATAATTACGATGATGAGGCACGGCATGCCGAGTGCATCAAGTTTCTAAAGATGCTTAATCGTCCGTTAATCTGTACCGAATATATGGCCCGTCGCAATGACAGCCGCTTTTGCAATGTTCTTCCTTTGATGAAAGAGAAGGTAGGAGCCATTAATTGGGATTTGTTGCGGAAAGACAAATACTATTTTTGCCTGGGATGAAGTGATTCCGTCGGGAGAAGAGCCGGAGTTATGGTTCCATGATATTTATCGTTCTAACGGAGTACCTTTTCAGCGGGAAGAAGTCGATTGCATAAAATCTCTGATAGGAAAAAGATAGAATCCCGTATTCATTTTTCATTTCTGTTTTTTAGTTTTCATATAGGTTACTATAATATATTATTTTATTTTGCATCGTTCTTCTTATGATTTGATAACTACTATAATTAAAACCATGAAAAAACTGAAGATTTTATTATTTCTATGTGTTGTCGCATGTACGCTTACGGTACAAGCACAAAAACAATTTACCTTGAACTCTCCGGATGGGAAACTCCAAACAACTATTACCGTCGGTGATAAGTTGACTTATGACATCCATTGTGACGGACGTCAGATACTGGCTTCTTCTCCAATTTCAATGACATTGGAGAATGGAGAAGTTTGGGGAGAGAAAGCAAAGTTGGCCGGCACTTCCGGGAAAAAAGTAGATCAGATGGTTCCTTCTCCTTTCTATCGCGCCAACGAACTAAGAGATTACTATAATGAACTGACTCTCCGGTTTAAGAAAGATTGGAACGTAGAGTTTCGTGCTTACAATGATGGTATTGCATATCGCTTTGTCAGCCGGTCGAAGAAACCTTTCAATGTAGTGGATGAAACTGTAGATTACCGTTTCCCGTCCGATATGGTAGCCTCTGTTCCGTATGTAAAAGCGGGGAAAGATGGTGATTACGAATCCCAATATTTCAATTCTTTCGAGAACACTTATACTACTGATCGATTATCGAAACTGAATAAAAAACGTTTGATGTTTCTGCCGTTAGTAGTGGATGCTGGTGAAGGTGTCAAGATTTGTATCACAGAATCCGGTTTGGAGAATTATCCCGGTCTCTATTTATCTGCTGCTGAAGGGGAAAAACGGTTGACGGGTCAATTCGCTCCTTATCCCAAGAAGACGGTGCAGGGCGGACACAATCAACTTCAGATGTTGGTGAAAGAGCGTGAAGCTTACATTGCCAAAGTAGATAACCCCCGAAGTTTTCCATGGCGAATGAGCATTGTTACCACTTCCGATAAAGATTTGGCGGCAAGCAACTCTGAGCTATTGTTGGCTGCTCCTTCCCGTCTGGACGGATATTTCATGGATCAAGCCCGGTAAAGTGGCATGGGATTGGTGGAATAACTGGAACTTGATGGCGTTGATTTTATCACCGGAGTAAATAATCCGACTTATAAAGCATATATTGATTTCGCTTCTGCAAACGGAATGAATATTAATCCTTGATGAAGGTTGGGCAGTCAACCTGCAGGCGGATTTGATGCAAGTAGTGAAAGATATTAATCTGAAAGAACTGGTAGATTACGCAGCTTCCAAAAATGTAGGTATCATTCTTTGGGCTGGTTATTATGCCTTCGATCGTGATATGGAGAACGTTTGCCGTTATTTTGCCGACATGGGAGTCAAAGGCTTTAAGGTCGATTTTATGGATCGTGACGATCAGTATATGACAGCATTCAATTATCGGGCTGCCGAAATGTGTGCTAAATATAAATTGATTCTCGATTTGCATGGAACGCATAAACCGGCCGGCTTGAATCGTACCTATCCGAATGTGTTGAACTTTGAAGGGGTTAATGGCTTGGAACAGATGAAATGGAGTCCGGCTTCGGTCGATCAGGTGAAGTATGACGTACTGTTGCCTTTCACCCGTCAGGTTTCTGGTCCGATGGATTACACCCAAGGCGCGATGCGTAATGCTTCGAAAGGTAACTATTATCCTTGTAACTCGGAACCTATGAGCCAGGGAACTCGCTGTCGCCAACTTGCTCTGTATGTGGTATTCGAGTCTCCTTTCAATATGCTGTGCGATGCGCCAAGCAACTATATGCGCGAACTGGAATCGACCGAATTTATTGCCAATATTCCGACCGTATGGGATGAAAGTATCGTGCTTGATGGCAAAATGGGAGAGTACATCGTAACGGCACGCCGGGCAGGAAATGTCTGGTATGTAGGTGGAATTACCGATTGGACGGCACGTGATATTGAAGTAGATTGTTCCTTCTTGGGCGACAAGACATACGATGCTACATTATTTAAGGATGGAGTGAATGCCCACCGGGTTGGACGTGATTATAAATGTGAATCTTTCCGGATAAAGAATGACAGTAAGTTGAAGATTCATTTGGCACCCGGAGGCGGTTTTGCACTGAAGATCAAATAATAGCTACTTTAGGTTCTATATTCTATCTAAGTATTGAACCGGATTTGATAAGTTTGAAATAGGTTCGATGCTGTTCAGTAAATTTGATACAGCATCGAATTTTTATGAACAGGTTGATTGAAGACCTGCCATGCAATGACAAATTAGAACGTGTCAGGATAATGCCGCAATACCTGTTCCTATCAGATTGGCATTATTCATACTTTTTATGTCGATCTCTACGTCTTCCAAACCAAATAAACTGAAGAGTTCCCGTAATTTCTCCATGACAATCATATTATAGTTTTATCTTTTCTGTTCTTGCTCCAGAAAAGACTTCCTTCGGCAACCAGGCAAATTCTCCTTATCTCCTTATTGTATGACTTTAGCAACATGATAAGCCCTGTAAGTGAAGCTGCAACCAATTGCGCTGATCTGCCATATATCCACTGTGCTACCTGCACATACACTTCTTTATAAATATCGGGATAGTTCATGATAGAGGTAAGCTTTTGTGCATCGAATTTTTCTTCAAATTCTTCCAGAGGGAAAGTCGCTTTTAGAATGTCTCCCAAGTACATGCCGGATACAGCTTTCTCGAAACGTTGTCTTCCCGGATTGTCGGAGATTACATCTACCGTATTATCTACTGCGGTGAGGAATGGTGGATGGAAGTTCCCTGACTCCAGATTAACGGGAATCAAGCCATCAACCTTATGTGACGGACTTAACTTCTTAATTTTGTCAGCCGGAATAAAAGTAGCCATATTGGTACCTGTTCCCACAATCAGACCTATATATGCATCGTAACTGCTGTCGGTAAGTCCTGCGAATAAACTGGCTACGGTGTCATTAAGTACTTTTATATTCGTAAACTTGATTTTATTTCTTTCGTTTAGATAATCCAATAAAGGCTTCCCTACCACTTCTCCGATCATCTCTTTTATGTCAACTCCTTTTGTCCAGCGTAAGAGTTTTGCATCTCCGCTTGGCACAGACTCTGTCGGATAAGAAAAGCAATATCCGATTGGCATTTCTTTTTCCCGTTTTATTCCGGTAATCATGTCTGCCAATTCTTTGAATAATTCCTCGCGGGTATAGCCTGGAGATTTCATAACCGACATGTCTTTCTTCCAACCATTGTTGGGGTGAATAGTTGGAGGAACTTTACTGAAGTCAACGATTGCCACCCGATAATTGGTTCCTCCCAAATCAAGCACTAACGATTTACCATTAATACTACTTGCTTTCGGAGTGATAAAAGTTGGAATGCATTGTATCTCTGCATTTTCAGTGTTCAATCCCTCTTCTACTTTTGCTTTGAATGAACGGGCAATTTCTTTGAGTTGCTCATTATCTAACTGAAAAATATTCTTCTCCATGATATTTACTTTTATTGTGTATACTATGATATATATGAATAACAACTGAAAAGGAATTTTGCTCGGTCGGTATACGGTATATGGATTCGGCCGGATTCCTGATTTATCTCTTTCTTTTTTGCTCTTTCCTAAAAAATAACCTTTCGTTGAATTCAAGTTCTCCTGCAAATGATTTTTCATTTTCATTTCTCATGTTCTCATAAGTTGTATGGTATTTGTTTGTAAATCAATAATATAATGCTATGAGAAATAAACTGTAAAGTGGTATTTCTCATAGTATTTCCATCATTTATCCTTAAAAAAGCTGCATTTCTCATCGGTTTCAACTCATTTTTCCTCTTATTCTCATACTCCTTTTATCTGTTTTGCTTATTTCTCATGCATGATGGCTGCAGCTTTTCCCGAACTCTCGCCGGACTTACGATTATTCCTTTCCTTATGTTGTTTATTAATCAACTTCCTATTGTTTACTGCTTTCCTGTGTATCATTCACCTTATATCTTACTGTTTTCCCTTACTCATTGCCATTTCTTCCTGCTACAGGGCAGACGCATTAAAAATTATTTTCCTGTAAAAGTTGTGACAAATATTTTTCATCCCATCCGGCTTTTAGTCTTTTCAGATTCATGCTTCCTTTTGTTGTTTTCTTCATTCTTTAGTATGGTAAGTGCCATTTTTGTTGCCACCGAAAAGTTTCTGGCTGCATTTTTCACCTTTTTACTGTAGTCTTCTCGAAAGGTAACATCCAGTTGCCAATGAAGATTATTTTCAGACCAATGACCCGATGGCAGATGCAATCCTCCGGTTTGGTATTATCAAGTGAAGTTACATAGTATCTGACCTCTTGAGTATATTCTCCTGTTGCTACTATTGTTCTCTCCGACTTTATCCCTACAATAGACTTCAACCCCACAAGTTTCTTCTTAAACATTTTCTCCATAATAGATCCATAACTGACTACAGTACATGTTCTTGTCTCAATCCTTCCATGTCCGGTGTTTTCCGACACATGCCTGGTGACTCTATTGATTATTTCATCTCTATCCTGATAATCGTCAATGATTTGTTTAGCTAGTTGATAATTTTTTTTCTTATTCTCCTTTATAGCTATAATATAATTTGCATCATGCTCAATAATGGTCTGGGTTATATCTTTCTGGCATCCCATCGCGTCAATTGTAACAATACAACCACTTAGTTCCAAAGAGTTAATTAACAATGGAATAGCTGTAATCTCATTGCTTTTATCATCTACTTTTACCTGACCTAAAGAAATTCCATTAGCGGCAGACCAGGCGGAAACCATCCATAATTTGAATCCTTCTTTTCCCGTAGTATGTCACATTGGCTTGGACCACGCATGAGCTTGCCATCTATAGCTACAACGCCTTTCACCTCCTGACAGACTTGTTTTACCCAGTTACGAAAGATCAACTCAAAATACTCGGGCTTTATTATACTGAAGAATCTATTAAAAGTATCATGACTGGGGATGAACTCCAGGTCAGGTATGCGACTTTTGAAAAAAGCAATTTTCGCATTGCCAAATTCCTCAATCTCATTCCAGGATTGGGCGCCACAGATTACAGCAGCAATGGATATATAGATAATGGTTTCCATTTTATGTACTTTTTTGCGGTTCATCCTAGGATCTTCTATTTGTTTACAAAGGTCAATTATGCCAATTTTCATGTTAGTTTATGTTTTAATATATCTTATAAAGATAAGAAAAACAATCGATATAAACAAATGATAGTGTATTAATAATCAGTAGTATAGCAAAGAAATAACAAAGGAGAATATAGTAAAAATATAATGCGTCTGCCCTGCTCCTGCTACTATCTGTATCGTTGCACTCGAGTGAACAGATCGTTCCACTCTAGTGGACGGTTCTTTCTACTCTAGTGCACAGATCTGTTCACTGGAGTGGAACGATACAGATGCAGGTAGGAAAATATGCGAATATCTGCTCTATATACTTTCAATAAGCATTGATAATATATTGTAAAGCGGTGTGTAGTCTGATATTCATCTTGGTCTTTAGTTTAAAGTCTAGCTTGAGAATTTTTATAGGATAAATAGCCAAAATGCTATGAGAAATGGTTTAAACCCTATGAGAAATGCTCGATTTTACGGACTAAATCATGGCAATACTATGAGAAATACCCTTTTGTGTTTTATTTCTCATAGTATTATCTATTTGATTCACAGATGATTATTATGTATATTATGAGAACATGAGAAATGAAAAATAAAAATCCTTTTCAGTAAATCGAAGATTCTACGTATCATTCTCATACAAGTATTATATTAATGAATCAAACTAAGGAATGGAATCCACTATAAAACCACTATCTCTTATATCTATCTTTCTTCCCTCTTATTTTTATGAACTGATTCTTTAATTGCTCCCTAACGCAAACTGATTCCCGGCGCACTCCTACGCGCCCGCGTGTGATATAATAATGTGTATCCCTCTCGTCGTTTCCGCGCACAATTTCCCTATACATGAAAAATATGTTCTCCAACATCGTTATGCGTCAGCACTTTAGCAAATGTACTCAAAAATAATTAGAAAAAATAGTTTGATATATTTGGAGTATATACCAAAAGGGCGTACTTTTGCACCCGCTTTCCAAGAGAAGAAAGCCTTGACAAATTGACTTAGTGAAAAAGTGGAATCCCACTTAAAGAAAAGAACAAAAAACTTCCGAAAAAGTTTGGATTATAATAAATAAAGTTCTTATCTTTGCAGTCCGATTCGCAAAGAAAATTGGCAAGAGTTATTCTTTCATACCTTTTTTCCCTTTCGCATAGAGAGCCAGAGAAATCGAGTAAAAAGAAAAACTAAAAAAACTTCCGAAAAAGTTTGGTAGTTAAAATAAAACCTCTTACCTTTGCACCCGCTTTTAAAACGAAAGCAGCAAGTTCTTTGAAATATTGATAAACAATACAAGTAGTACAAGAAAAAAAATAGAACCGTCAATACTTGTCTTATTCAGTAGTGATACAATTAAGACTAATAGGTATTTGAATAAGGTCAATAAATTTACGGCGTCCTGAACAGAGCAAAAAAGTCATCCTAAGGGATGATAAAAAATACTTTTACAATGAAGAGTTTGATCCTGGCTCAGGATGAACGCTAGCTACAGGCTTAACACATGCAAGTCGAGGGGCAGCATTTTAGTTTGCTTGCAAACTGAAGATGGCGACCGGCGCACGGGTGAGTAACACGTATCCAACCTGCCGATAACTCCGGGATAGCCTTTCGAAAGAAAGATTAATACCGGATGGCATACGAATATCGCATGATATTTTTATTAAAGAATTTCGGTTATCGATGGGGATGCGTTCCATTAGTTTGTTGGCGGGGTAACGGCCCACCAAGACTACGATGGATAGGGGTTCTGAGAGGAAGGTCCCCCACATTGGAACTGAGACACGGTCCAAACTCCTACGGGAGGCAGCAGTGAGGAATATTGGTCAATGGGCGAGAGCCTGAACCAGCCAAGTCGCGTGAAGGATGAAGGCTCTATGGGTCGTAAACTTCTTTTATATGGGAATAAAGTTTTCCACGTGTGGAATTTTGTATGTACCATATGAATAAGGATCGGCTAACTCCGTGCCAGCAGCCGCGGTAATACGGAGGATCCGAGCGTTATCCGGATTTATTGGGTTTAAAGGGAGCGTAGGTGGATTGTTAAGTCAGTTGTGAAAGTTTGCGGCTCAACCGTAAAATTGCAGTTGAAACTGGGAGTCTTGAGTACAGTAGAGGTGGGCGGAATTCGTGGTGTAGCGGTGAAATGCTTAGATATCACGAAGAACTCCGATTGCGAAGGCAGCTCACTAGACTGTCACTGACACTGATGCTCGAAAGTGTGGGTATCAAACAGGATTAGATACCCTGGTAGTCCACACAGTAAACGATGAATACTCGCTGTTTGCGATATACAGTAAGCGGCCAAGCGAAAGCATTAAGTATTCCACCTGGGGAGTACGCCGGCAACGGTGAAACTCAAAGGAATTGACGGGGGCCCGCACAAGCGGAGGAACATGTGGTTTAATTCGATGATACGCGAGGAACCTTACCCGGGCTTAAATTGCAACAGAATATATTGGAAACAGTATAGCCGTAAGGCTGTTGTGAAGGTGCTGCATGGTTGTCGTCAGCTCGTGCCGTGAGGTGTCGGCTTAAGTGCCATAACGAGCGCAACCCTTATCTTTAGTTACTAACAGGTCATGCTGAGGACTCTAGAGAGACTGCCGTCGTAAGATGTGAGGAAGGTGGGGATGACGTCAAATCAGCACGGCCCTTACGTCCGGGGCTACACACGTGTTACAATGGGGGGTACAGAAGGCGGCTACCTGGTGACAGGATGCTAATCCCAAAAACCTCTCTCAGTTCGGATCGAAGTCTGCAACCCGACTTCGTGAAGCTGGATTCGCTAGTAATCGCGCATCAGCCATGGCGCGGTGAATACGTTCCCGGGCCTTGTACACACCGCCCGTCAAGCCATGAAAGCCGGGGGTACCTGAAGTACGTAACCGCAAGGAGCGTCCTAGGGTAAAACTGGTAATTGGGGCTAAGTCGTAACAAGGTAGCCGTACCGGAAGGTGCGGCTGGAACACCTCCTTTCTGGAGCGATGCCGTAACTGTCACAAAACGTGGCAGCCACTTAAAGACTTTAAAGGTTCTGTTTTTTGTACTACTGGTACTTGTTTATTTATAATATATAGATCAACCATCTATAGAAGTATAGATAGAGATAAACAAGAGAAATAAAAGAAGCCGAGTCTAACGAAAGGTAGACAAGGTTGAACTAGTCCTATAGCTCAGTTGGTTAGAGCGCTACACTGATAATGTAGAGGTCGGCAGTTCAACTCTGCCTGGGACTACCAAGCTCAAGAATGAGGAACAGGGAAAGCTAAAAGCTAAAAAACAAAATTCTTGAATAACCTCTTGGGGGATTAGCTCAGCTGGCTAGAGCATCTGCCTTGCACGCAGAGGGTCAACGGTTCGAATCCGTTATTCTCCACTATCTCTGAAAACAGAGAAACGATCTTTGACATGATGTACAAAAAGTAAAATTTAGTAAAGAGCTAAAAGTATATATCAAACCGTACGTGTTCGAGTATGCAATATTGATAGAAGGAAGCAATTCCACTACCAATACCAGTACGAGAATAAAACGTTTGAAAGAAAGTAAGCAAGGGCGCATGGCGGATGCCTTGGCTCTCGGAGGCGATGAAGGACGTGATAAGCTGCGATAAGCTTCGGGCAGGTGCAAATAACCTTTGATCCGAAGATTTCCGAATGGGACAACCCGTCATTCTGAAGGAATGACATCTTGCATAGCAAGAGGCTAACGCAGGGAACTGAAACATCTTAGTACCTGTAGGAAAAGAAAATAATAATGATTCCCCTAGTAGTGGCGAGCGAACGGGGATTAGCCCAAACCAATGTTGTTACGGCAATATTGGGGTTGTAGGACCACGATGTCGCAAGAAATTTAGTGAGAAGAACCCTTTGGAAAATGGGACCATAGACGGTGATAGTCCGGTATTCGAAGCTAAATGAAGCGTAGTGGTATCCTGAGTAGCGCGGGACACGAGAAATCTTGCGTGAATCTGCCGGGACCATCCGGTAAGGCTAAATACTCCCGAGAGACCGATAGCGAACCAGTACTGTGAAGGAAAGGTGAAAAGCACTTCGAATAGAAGAGTGAAATAGTCCCTGAAACCGTGCGCCTACAAGCGGTCGGAGCTGCGTAAGCAGTGACGGCGTGCCTTTTGCATAATGAACCTACGAGTTACTTTTTCCGGCAAGGTTAAGCATCTTGAGATCCGCAGCCGAAGCGAAAGCGAGTCTTAACAGGGCGATTAGTCGGAAGGAGTAGACGCGAAACCAAGTGATCTACCCTTGGTCAGGTTGAAGGTTAGGTAACACTAACTGGAGGACCGAACCGATAAGCGTTGAAAAGCTTCCGGATGAACTGAGGGTGGGGGTGAAAGGCTAATCAAACTTGGAGATAGCTCGTACTCCCCGAAATGCATTTAGGTGCAGCCTTGTGAGTTACTAATGTGAGGTAGAGCGACTGATAAGATGCGAGGGCTTCACCGCCTATCAAGTCTTGATAAACTCCGAATGCGCATTAGTTCGATCCCAGGAGTGAGGGCATGGGTGCTAAGGTCCATGTCCTAAAGGAGAAGAATCCAGACCATCAGCTAAGGTCCCCAAATAAACACTAAGTTGAACTAACGAAGTCAGATTGCTAAGACAGCTAGGATGTTGGCTTGGAAGCAGCCATTCATTTAAAGAGTGCGTAACAGCTCACTAGTCGAGGAGTTTGGCGTGGATAATAATCGGGCATTAAGTGTTTTACCGAAGCTATGGGATCAGTAATGATCGGTAGGGGAGCATTCCACTCTGCGTCGAAGGTGAAGCGTGAGCTTTGCTGGAGCGTGTGGAAAAGCAAATGTAGGTATAAGTAACGATAAAGGGGGTGAGAAACCCCCTCGCCGAAAGATTCAAGGTTTCTCGATCAACGCTAATCGGATCAGGGTTAGTCGGGTCCTAAGGCTCAGCCGAACGGTGAGGCCGATGGCAGAACAGGTTAATATTCCTGTACTACCTTAAGGAGTGACGTGGAGACGGAGGCGTGACAGCGCCGCGGACTGACGGAATAGTCCGTTGAAGGGTGTAGATGTTGATTATCCCAGGCAAATCCGGGATAAGAGTCGAACCTGATAGTATACCAAATTCTTCGGAATAAGGTAATAGTGCGTGTAAGCATACTCCCAAGAAAATCCGCTAAACTTAATCTTTAAGGTACCCGTACCGCAAACGGACACACGTAGTCGGGTTGAATATACTAAGGCGCTTGAGTGATTCACGGTTAAGGAACTAGGCAAATTGACCCTGTAACTTCGGGATAAAGGGTCCCAACGAGAGTTGGGCGCAGAGAATAGGTCCAGGCAACTGTTTAACAAAAACACAGGGCTGTGCCAAATTGAAAGATTACGTATACAGCCTGACACCTGCCCGGTGCTGGAAGGTTAAGAGGAGATGTCATCGCAAGAGAAGCATTGAATTGAAGCCCCAGTAAACGGCGGCCGTAACTATAACGGTCCTAAGGTAGCGAAATTCCTTGTCGGGTAAGTTCCGACCTGCACGAATGGTGTAATGATCTGGACACTGTCTCAACCGTGAGCTCAGTGAAATTGTAGTATCGGTGAAGATGCCGATTACCCGCGATGGGACGAAAAGACCCCGTGAACCTTTACTATAGCTTAACATTGAATTTGGGTAATTGATGTGTAGGATAGGCCGGAGACTTTGAAGCAGGTACGCCAGTATTTGTGGAGTCGCTGTTGAAATACGGCCCTTTGATTATTTGAGTTCTAACTCGTGGTACGAGGACACTGTTTGGTGGGTAGTTTGACTGGGGTGGTCGCCTCCAAAATAGTAACGGAGGCTTCTTAAAGGTGCCCTCAGGACGATTGGTAACCGTCCGTAGAGTGTAATGGCATAAGGGCGCTTGACTGGGAGACAGACAAGTCGATCAGGTAGGAAACTAGAGCATAGTGATCCGGTGTTTCCGTATGGAAGGGACATCGCTCAAAGGATAAAAGGTACTCCGGGGATAACAGGCTGATCCCTCCCAAGAGCTCATATCGACGGAGGGGTTTGGCACCTCGATGTCGGCTCGTCACATCCTGGGGCTGGAGAAGGTCCCAAGGGTTGGGCTGTTCGCCCATTAAAGTGGCACGCGAGCTGGGTTCAGAACGTCGTGAGACAGTTCGGTCTCTATCTATCGTGGGCGTATGAAATTTGCGTGGCTCTGACACTAGTACGAGAGGACCGTGTTGGACTGACCGCTGGTTTACCAGTTGTGCCGCCAGGTGCATTGCTGGGTATCTAAGTCGGGATTGGATAAGTGCTGAAAGCATCTAAGTACGAAGCCAGCCACAAGATTAGATTTCTTAGGGTCGTTAAAGACGATGACGTTGATAGGATGCAGGTGTAAAGGTGGTAACATCAAAGCCGAGCATTACTAATTGCCCGTTCACTTTCTTTCGGACATGTACCGGTTGGGTATATACGTTTAGCTTGCTAGACACTAAAATTTTACTTTTCATCATGTCATAACCTTCTTCAGGTGGTTATAGCACGAGGGTTCCACCTCTTCCCATTCCGAACAGAGAAGTTAAGCCTCGTCACGCCGATGGTACTGCGTAACAGTGGGAGAGTAGGTAGCCGCCGTTTTTAAAGAAGCCCCTTGATTCATTTTGAGTCAAGGGGCTTCTGTCATTTGGTACTTTGCGAAAATTATCAATCTTCAGTCTTCCGGTAAGTCATTGTCGAATAGATCTCCCCGAAGTTTTAGTTTTCTATGAATTTGGTGAAATACCGATAGCTTTTGTTATTTAATCTTGTATTAGTATCCTGTTTGTCGTTTTAAGTATATACATATTTCCAAATGTCTTTTAGATTCCTTATATTTGTTTACCGGCTTGAAAGATTCGGTAAATGTGTCATTTAGTAATAAAAAAGGGGAAAAAGCGGAATAAAATAGGTGTAGGACTGTGATTTTTTTGCAAACAAATCTTTTTCTTTTCTTCTTTCTCTTTTTTATCAAATTGATTTTTGTAAATTTGGGAGAATCTGACAAAGGACACATAGTTAATATAGTAATAATACTAAATACTCCTGTTAATATGGAAAACAAAATTCAAGAGTTGACCGATAAGATTTATCGTGAAGGCGTGGAAAAAGGAAACGAGGAAGCGCAGAGACTTATCGCGAATGCTCAGGAAGAAGCTAAGAAAATCATTGAGGATGCTCGTAAAGAAGCGGAATCAATTGTAAACTCCTCGTAAATCTGCTGATGAGTTAGCAGAAAATACTAAATCAGAGTTAAAACTATTCGCCGGTCAGGCTGTGAATGCGCTCAAATCAGAAATCGCTACAATGGTAACTGATAAGTTGATAACCGCTTCCGTGAAAGATTTCGCTCAGGATAAAGATTACCTGAATGCGTTTATCGTAGCATTGGCATCCAAATGGAGCATAGATGAACCTATCGTCATCTCAACAGCCGATGCGGAATCACTGAAAAAGTATTTTGCAGCTCATGCAAAAGCTTTATTAGACAAGGGGGTGACCATTCAGCAAGTAAATGGTATCAAAACTCTGTTCACAGTTTCTCCGGCGGACGGTTCGTATAAGGTGAATTTCGGAGAAGAAGAATTCATGAATTACTTCAAAGCGTTCTTGCGTCCTCAATTAGTAGAAATGCTATTTTAAAAGAAGCGACTATGAGTAGTAAGTACTATTACTTGGTAGCAGGTTTGCCGGAACTTTCGCTGGAAGACAGCAAACTGAGCTATACAGTAGCCGATTTTAAAACAGAAATCTACAACGGATTGTCTGCTTCAGACCAAAAGTTGATCGACTTGTTTTATCTGAAGTTTGATAATGCAAATGTGCTGAAACTTCTCAAAGATAAAGAAGCGGAAATCGACAAACGTGGAAACTACTCTGCTGACGAACTCTCTGAATATATTTCTATTCTGAGAGAAGGCGGAGAAATCAGTCCTAAAGAATTTCCGGTCTATCTATCCACTTTTATTACTGATTATCTGAATACTCCGGCTGAAAGTACGGTTTTACACGAGGATCATCTGGCTGCTCTATATTATGAGTATGCGATGAACTGTGGGAATAAGTTCGTTTCTGCCTGGTTTGAATTCAACCTGAACATCAATAATATTCTTGTTGCATTTACTAGCCGTAAATTCAAATGGGATATTGCTTCCAACGTTGTGGGAAATACGGGTATGCGAAGCCTTGCGTACATCGAATGCCCGAGATTTCGGTTTGTCCGGTGAGGTGGATGTTTTTGAATCGTTGGTGAAGATCAGTGAGATCACGGAACTGGTGGAACGTGAGAAGAAACTGGATGCTCTGCGGTGGAATTGGATGGAGGATGCTATTTTCTTCGACTATTTCACTATCGAACGTATTTTCGCTTTCCTGCTGAAACTGGAAATGATTGAACGGTGGATTTCATTGGATAAGGAAAGAGGAAATCAATTGTTCCGAAGCATCATTGAATCGCTGAAGAATGAAGTACAGATTCCCGCAGAATTCAGATAATAAACAGATTAAAGATATATGGCAACAAAAGGAACTGTTAGTGGCGTAATAGCCAACATGGTTACTCTTACCGTTGACGGACCGGTGGCACAGAATGAGATTTGTTATATCTCTACCGGTGGTGATAAGTTGATGGCGGAGGTGATTAAGGTGGTAGGTGCAAACGTATATGTGCAGGTGTTTGAAAGTACACGTGGATTGAAAGTTGGTGCTGAAGCCGAATTTACGGGACACATGCTTGAAGTGACATTAGGCCCGGGTATGCTATCGAAAAATTATGATGGTCTGCAAAACGACCTTGATAAAATGGATGGAGTTTTCCTGAAAAGAGGACAATATACATATCCGTTGGATAAAGAACGTGTATGGCACTTCGTACCCTTAGCGAATGTAGGTGACAAAGTGCAGGCTTCTGCATGGTTGGGACAGGTGGATGAGAACTTCCAGCCACTGAAAATTATGGCCCGTTCACTATGAAAGGAACGGCTACCGTAAAAACAATCATGCCGGAAGGTGATTATAAGATAGAAGATACAATTGCCATCCTGACAGATGAAGAAGGAAATGATATTCCTGTGACTATGATTCAGAGATGGCCCGTGAAACGTGCGATGACTAATTATAAGGAAAAGCCGCGTCCTTATAAATTATTGGAAACCGGTGTCCGTGTTATTGATACGGTCAACCCCATTGTAGAAGGGGGAACGGGATTTATTCCCGGTCCGTTTGGTACAGGGAAAACAGTGCTTCAGCATGCCATCTCCAAGCAGGCGGAAGCGGATATCGTAATTATCGCTGCTTGTGGTGAACGTGCGAATGAGGTGGTGGAAATCTTTACGGAGTTCCCCGAACTGGTAGATCCGCATACAGGACGTAAGCTGATGGAACGTACTATCATTATTGCCAATACCTCGAACATGCCGGTGGCTGCCCGTGAAGCATCTGTATATACAGCAATGACATTGGCTGAATATTACCGTTCTATGGGATTGAAAGTCTTACTGATGGCAGATTCTACTTCCCGTTGGGCGCAGGCCTTGCGTGAGATGTCCAACCGTATGGAAGAATTGCCTGGTCCGGATGCATTCCCGATGGATATCTCGGCTATTATCTCCAACTTTTACGGACGTGCGGGATATGTACATCTGAATAATGGTGAGACCGGTTCTATTACCTTTATCGGTACTGTATCTCCGGCAGGTGGTAACTTGAAGGAGCCGGTGACTGAAAATACGAAGAAAGTAGCCCGTTGCTTTTATGCCTTGGAGCAGGAACGTGCCGACAGGAAGCGTTATCCGGCTGTGAACCCGATTGACTCTTATTCAAAATATCTGGAATATCCGGAATTTGAGGAATATATCAAAGGTCATATCAACGATGAATGGATTGGAAAGGTAAACGAACTGAAAACCCGTTTACAGCGCGGTAAGGAAATTGCTGAACAGATTAATATTTTGGGTGATGATGGCGTACCTGTAGAATATCATGTAATCTTTTGGAAATCAGAGCTGATTGATTTTGTGATTCTGCAACAGGATGCTTTTGATGAAGTGGATTCAGTGACTCCGATGGAACGTCAGGAGGAGATCTTGAATATGGTAATCGACATCTGTCATACGGAATTTGAATTTGATAACTTCAACGAAGTAATGGATTACTTCAAGAAGATGATTAATGTCTGTAAGCAGATGAACTACTCGAAGTTCAAATCGGAACAGTATGAAGGATTCCAGAAACAACTGAAGGAATTGATTGCCGAAAGAAGTGTCAATTCATAATCTTTAATTTATAATTTTAATTATCAAAGATGGCAACAAAAGCATTTCAAAAGATATATACTAAGATTAGCCAGATTACCAAGGCAACCTGTTCGCTGAAAGCGTCAGGAGTAGGGTATGACGAGCTTGCCACTGTGAACGGTAAACTGGCACAGGTGGTTAAGATTGCCGGTGACGATGTCACTTTGCAGGTATTTGAAGGTACGGAAGGTATTCCGACCAATGCTGAGGTCGTATTCTTGGGCAAGTCGCCTACACTGAAAGTGAGCGACCAGTTGGCTGGACGTTTCTTCAACGCTTTTGGTGATCCGATTGATGGGGGACCGGAAATTGAGGGACAGGAAGTGCCTATCGGCGGTCCGTCTGTGAATCCGGTTCGCCGTAAACAGCCGTCGGAACTGATTGCGACCGGTATTGCCGGTATCGATTTGAACAATACGTTGGTATCAGGACAGAAGATTCCTTTTTTTGCTGACCCTGACCAGCCTTTTAATCAGGTAATGGCAAATGTAGCCTTACGTGCCGAAACCGATAAGATTATCTTGGGCGGTATGGGTATGACTAATGACGACTACCTGTATTTTAAGAATGTATTTTCTAATGCCGGTGCGCTCGACCGTATTATCAGTTTCGTGAATACTACGGAAAATCCTCCGGTAGAACGTCTGTTGATTCCGGATATGGCGCTGACGGCTGCTGAATATTTTGCAGTAAATAATAATGAGAAAGTGCTGGTGCTATTGACGGATATGACCAGTTATGCTGATGCGTTAGCTATTGTGTCTAACCGTATGGATCAGATTCCTTCCAAGGACTCTATGCCGGGATCTCTTTATTCGGATTTGGCGAAGATTTATGAAAAAGCGGTACAATTCCCCGCAGGTGGTTCAATCACTATTATTGCGGTAACTACCTTGAGTGGCGGTGATATTACGCACGCTGTTCCTGATAATACGGGTTATATCACTGAAGGTCAGCTGTTCCTGCGTCGCGATAGTGATATCGGTAAGGTTATCGTGGACCCGTTCCGTTCGTTGTCTCGTTTGAAACAGTTGGTGAGTGGTAAGAAAACCCGTAAGGATCATCCTCAGGTGATGAATGCTGCTGTACGTTTGTATGCTGATGCCGCCAATGCCAAGACTAAGATGGAAAATGGTTTCGACCTGACCAACTACGACGAACGTACGTTGGCTTTTGCGAAGGACTATTCCAATCAGTTGTTGGCTATTGATGTGAATCTGGATACTACTGAAATGCTGGATGTTACATGGGGATTGTTCGGCAAATACTTCCGTCCGGAAGAAGTCAATATCAAGAAAGACTTGGTGGATCAATACTGGCCGAAACAAAATAATTAGACAATTAGACGATTTGCTATTAGGATGATAGTGGACGGATTATATATGTTTATAAGAAGTAATTTCAATCGTCTGGTCGTAAATTGTTAAATTAGTAAATCAACGAGATGGCAATAAAGTTTCAATATAACAAGACCTCGCTACAACAGCTTGAGAAGCAGCTCAAGGTCCGTGTGCGTACGCTTCCTATTATTAAAAATAAGGAAAGCGCCCTCCGCATGGAAGTGAAGCGCTGTAAAACGGAAGCTGCCGATCTGGAGGATAGGCTCGAACAACAAATTCAAGCCTATGAAGCCATGTTCGCACTTTGGAATGAATTTGATGCTTCATTAATAAAAGTGAGTGATGTTCATCTTGGCGTGAAAAAGATTGCGGGTGTACGTGTACCGCTGCTCGAAAATATCGATTTCGAGATACGTCCGTACAGTATGTTTAACGCTCCCAAATGGTATGCCGACGGTATCCATCTGCTGGAGGAACTTGCGCATACGGCAATTGAACGTGAGTTTATGCTCGCCAAGCTGAATTTGTTAGAACATGCAAGGAAAAAGACCACTCAAAAAGTGAATCTTTTTGAGAAAGTGCAGATACCGGGCTATCAGGATGCATTACGAAAGATAAAACGATTTATGGAGGATGAAGAGAATTTGTCCAAATCATCGCAGAAGATCATGAAGTCCCATCAAGAAAAAAGGAAGGAGGTAGAGGCATGATTACAAAAATGAAGAAACTCACATTCCTGGTTTATCACAAAGAGTATGAAGAATTCCTGAACAGTCTGCGTGAACTTGGGGTAGTCCATATTGTGGAGAAACAACAGGGGGCTGCTGATAACACGGAGTTGCAGGAGAATATTCGTCTTTCCAATCGCTTGGCGGCTACCTTGAAGTTGCTTCAGAATCAGAAGCATGAAAAGAATGCTGTAATTGCTACGGAAGGTGGAACGGCTGCCCGTGGTATACAAGTGCTGGACGAAGTGGATGCCCTGCAAACAGAGCATGGAAAGCTGTCGCAGCAGTTGCAAAGCTATGCCAAAGAGAAAGAAGCGCTGGAAGCCTGGGGTAACTTTGAACCGGATAATGTTCAGAAGCTGAAAAATGCCGGTTATGTAATCGGTTTTTATAGCTGTTCGGAAGGAAATTACAAGGAAGAGTGGGAAACGGAATACAATGCAAATGATTGTGAACCGTATCTCTTCTAAAGTATTCTTCGTGACTCTGACGAAAGGCGGGCAGGAAGTGGATTTGGATGTAGAACAGGCGAAATTACCTGCATACTCTTTGGCACACCTTGAAACGCTTTACAATACGACCGAACAGGCCGTTGAAGAGAATGAAAAGAAGCTGGTTACGTTTTCCGAAACAGAAATTCCTTCCTTGAAGGCTGCTCTGAAAGAGTTGCAAAGCCAGATTGAGTTCTCTAAGGTGGTGTTAAGTTCCGAACAGACTGCCGGTGACAAACTGATGTTGATTGAAGGATGGGCACCTGCATTCAGTCAAGTGGAAATAGAGGCTTACTTGAATGACGCACATGTATATTATGAGATTACCGATCCGATGCCGGGCGATAATGTTCCTATTCGATTGAATAACAAGGGATTCTTTGCCTGGTTCGAACCGATCTGTAAGTTGTATATGCTTCCGAAGTATAATGAACTGGATTTGACACCGTTCTTCGCCCCGTTCTTTATGGTCTTCTTCGGACTCTGTCTGGGAGATTCCGGATATGGAGTTTTCCTGTTTCTGGGAGCTACGGCCTATCGCTTACTGGCAAAGAAAGTGACTCCGTCAATGAAGTCGATCATTTCATTGATACAGGTATTGGCTGCTTCAACATTCTTCTGCGGTTTGCTGACAGGTACGTTCTTCGGAGCGAATATCTACGATTTGAACTGGCCAGATTGTTCAACGTCTGAAACACGCGGTGCTGATGGATAACAACGATATGTTCCAGTTATCATTGATTTTGGGTGCTATTCAGATACTATTCGGTATGGTGTTGAAGGCGGTGAATCAGACTATTCAGTTTGGTTTCAAATATGCAGTGGCAACGATCGGATGGATTATCCTGTTGGTTTCAATGGCTGTTTCGGCTTTGTTGCCGAATGTACTGCCAATGGGAGGTACAGTGCATTTGGTTATTCTGGGTATCTCCGGTGCGATGATATTCCTTTATAACAGTCCGGGAAAGAATGTTTTCCTGAATATCGGACTGGGATTATGGGATTCATATAATATGGTCACCGGTTTGCTTGGCGATGTATTGTCTTACGTTCGTCTGTTTGCCCTCGGACTTTCCGGAGGTATTTTGGCGGGAGTGTTCAACAGTCTGGCAGTAGGTATGAGTCCGGATAATGTAATAGCAGGCCGATTGTTATGGTACTGATTTTCGTTATCGGTCATGCCATCAATATCTTTATGAATGTGCTGGGTGCAATGGTTCATCCGATGCGTCTGACTTTCGTGGAGTTTTTTAAGAATTCGGGTTACGAAGGAGGGGGTAAGGAGTACAAACCGTTCAGAAATTGAAAATTTGAAGATTAAGAATTAGAAATTGAGAATTAATATTTTAAGAATTAAACAATAAAAAATAGAATAAGATTATGGAAATGAATTTGTTTATTGCCTACATTGGCATCGCGATTATGGTTGGTTTATCAGGTATCGGTAGTGCGTATGGTGTAACTATCGCAGGTAATGCATCTATCGGTGCATTGAAGAAGAATGATAGTGCATTCGGTAACTTCTTGGTGTTGACTGCACTTCCCGGTACACAGGGACTGTATGGTTTTGCCGGTTATTTCATGTTTCAGACAATCTTCGGTATTTTGACTCCTGAAATTACACCTATCCAGGCATCAGCAGTGCTTGGTGCAGGTATTGCTCTGGGATTGGTTGCTTTATTCTCCGCGTGGACAGGTTTGTGCAAACGGTATCGCTGCTATCGGACAGGGACACAATGTATTTAGCAATACGTTGATTCTTGCCGTATTCCCCGAACTCTATGCAATCGTTGCTTTGGCTGCAACCTTCTTGATTGGTAGCGCACTCGTTGCATAATTTTTAGCAAGAATATTTCCTATAAAGGACTTTCAATCCCCTTGTACATGCTGCTTTGCATGTGCAAGGGGATATTCTTTTTTCATTGTTAGACAACGTTTCTTTCCTCTTCTTAACTCATATTTTTTGTATAAAGTATTATTTTTCAAAGAATAATGCGTACTTTTGCACTCGCATACTAAAAAGAGTTTTAATATATTATATGGTAAAAGATTTATTAACCCCCGATTATATCTTCGAGTCCAGCTGGGAAGTATGTAATAAAGTGGGAGGGATATACACCGTATTGTCGACACGGGCGAATACATTGCAGGAAAAATTCCGCGACAGAATTTTTTTCATAGGTCCTGATGTGTGGCAAGGAAAGGAGAACCCTCTATTCATCGAGTCGGATAACCTATGTGCTGCCTGGAAAGAGCATGCGCTTGAGAAAGACGAACTTTCTGTCCGTGTGGGACGATGGAATATACCCGGTGAACCCATTGTCATTCTTGTTGATTTCCAACCTTTTTTTGAAAAGAAAGACGATATATACACAGAAATGTGGAATCGTTTTCAAGTAGACTCGTTGCACGCCTATGGCGATTACGACGAGGCTTCTATGTTTTCCTATGCCGCAGGAAGAGTGGTGGAGAGTTTCTATCGCTACAACCTGACGGAAACGGATAAGGTGGTATATCAGGCACATGAATGGATGACTGGAATGGGAGCACTTTATGTACAGGAAGCTGTGCCGGAGGTTGCTACTATTTTTACGACCCATGCTACGTCTATCGGTCGTTCCATTGTAATCCATTGGGATCAAGATATAAATTGAGAAACAGACTGCACATTATGTAGACTGTTTTACGACAGTAAGTGAAATCACCAATAACGAATGCAAGGAATTACTGGATAAACCGGCAGATGTTGTTCTGATGAACGGTTTTGAAGATGATTTTGTGCCGAAAGGAAGCACGTTTACCGGCAAGCGTAAGCGCGCACGTACCTTGATGCTTAGTGTTGCCAATAAATTATTGGGAACAAATCTGGGTGATGATACGTTAATTGTCGGAACCAGTGGGCGATATGAGTTTAAGAATAAAGGTATTGATGTTTTTTTGGAATCATTAAACCGCTTGAACAGGATAAGAAACTACATAAGAATGTATTGGCATTCATCAATGTACCCGGTTGGGTGGGAGATCCCCGTGAGGATTTGCAGGCGCGATTGAAGAGCAAAGATAAGTTCGACACTCCCCTCGAAGTACCGTTTATCACTCATTGGTTGCATAATATGAGTCATGATCAGGTGTTGGACATGTTGAAATATCTGGGAATGGGCAATCGTCCGGAAGATAAGGTAAAAGTAATATTTGTACCTTGTTATCTGGACGGTCGTGATGGTATTATGAACAAAGAGTATTATGATATATTGCTGGGACAGGATTTGAGCGTTTATGCTTCCTATTACGAACCGTGGGGATATACTCCTTTGGAAAGTGTAGCGTTTCCATGTGCCGACAATCACTACGGATCTGGCAGGATTCGGACTTTGGGTAAACAGCCTGAAGAACCAGCATGGCATCAATGATGGAGTAGAAGTGCTGCATCGTTCGGACTATAATGATTCGGAAGTGGCGGATGGTATCAAGGATACGATTACGTTGTTTGCGGATAAGACTGATAAAGAAGTGAAGGAAATCCGCAAACGTGCGGCAGAAGTTGCAGAGCAGGCTTTATGGAAGCATTTTATCAAATATTATTATGAAGCTTATGATATCGCTTTGCGTAAGGCAAGGATACGTCAGTTGAGTTAAGAAAGAAATTATTCATCAATAAGTAAACAAAAACATTATGAAAATTAAAGTTAGTAATGTGAATACTCCGAACTGGAAAGAGGTTACAGTGAAATCACGTATCCCTGCTGAGTTGGAGAAGTTGTCTGAAATCGCACGCAACATCTGGTGGGCATGGAATTACGAAGCAACAGACCTGTTTAGAGATTTAGATCCGGAACTTTGGAAAGAATGTGGACAGAATCCAGTACTGTTGTTGGAACGTTTGAGCTATGAAAAGCTGGAAGCGCTGGCAAAAGACAAGGTAATTCTGAGAAGAATGAATGATGTTTATACAAAATTCAGAGATTACATGGATGTGAAGCCGGATGAGCAACGCCCATCTATAGCTTATTTCAGCATGGAATATGGCTTGAGCAGCGTCCTGAAAATATATTCCGGTGGTTTGGGTGTATTGGCTGGCGACTACCTGAAAGAAGCTTCTGACAGCAATGTAGATCTTTGTGCAGTAGGTTTCTTGTATCGTTACGGCTACTTTACTCAAACGTTGTCTATGGACGGTCAGCAGATTGCTAACTATGAAGCACAGAACTTCGGTCAACTTCCTATTGAACGCGTAATGGATGCGAATGGTCAGCCGTTGATAGTTGACGTTCCTTATCTGGACTATTTTGTTCATGCATACGTATGGAAGGTAAATGTAGGACGTGTTCCTTTGTATCTGCTAGATACGGATAATGAAATGAACAGCGAATTTGATCGTCCTATCACTTATCAGTTGTATGGTGGAGATTGGGAGAACCGTTTGAAACAAGAAATCTTGTTAGGTATCGGTGGTATCCTGACTCTGAAAGCTCTGGGTATCAAGAAAGATGTCTATCATTGTAATGAAGGACATGCTGCTTTGTGTAATGTTCAGCGTATCTGCGACTATGTAGCTACTGGATTGACTTTCGACCAGGCTATTGAGTTGGTTCGCGCTTCTTCTTTATATACGGTTCATACTCCGGTTCCTGCGGGGCATGACTATTTTGATGAAGGCTTGTTTGGAAAATATATGGGTGGTTATCCTTCCAGAATGGGTATCTCATGGGATGACTTGATGGACCTTGGACGTAATAATCCGGGCGACAAGGGCGAACGTTTTTGTATGTCTACATTTGCTTGTAACACTTGTCAGGAAGTAAACGGTGTGAGCTGGTTGCATGGCAAGGTTTCTCAGGAGATGTTCTCTGGAATTTGGAAAGGCTATTTCCCTGAAGAAAGTCATGTAGGTTATGTAACTAATGGTGTTCATTTCCCAACGTGGAGTGCTACTGAATGGAAAGAATTATACTTTAAATATTTCAACGAAAACTTCTGGTTCGATCAGTCGAATCCTAAGATTTGGGAAGCTATCTACAATGTGCCCGATGAAGAGATTTGGAAGACTCGTATGACTATGAAGAATAAGTTGGTAGATTATATCCGCAAGTCATTCCGTGATACATGGTTGAAGAACCAAGGTGATCCTTCACGTATCGTTTCTCTGATGGAAAAGATTAATCCGAATGCCTTGTTGATTGGTTTTGCCCGTCGTTTTGCTACTTACAAACGTGCGCATCTGCTGTTTACTGATTTGGAACGTTTGTCTAAGATTGTGAACAATCCTGATTATCCGGTACAGTTCTTATTTGCAGGTAAGGCTCATCCACACGATGGAGCAGGCCAGGGCTTGATTAAGCGTATTATCGAAATCTCCCGTCGTCCGGAATTCCTGGGTAAGATCATCTTCCTCGAAAACTACGATATGCAGTTGGCGCGTCGTCTGGTTTCCGGTGTTGATATTTGGTTGAATACTCCGACTCGTCCGTTGGAAGCATCCGGTACATCTGGTGAAAAAGCTTTGATGAATGGTGTTGTTAACTTCTCTGTGCTTGACGGTTGGTGGCTGGAAGGTTACCGTGAAGGAGCAGGATGGGCGTTAACTGAAAAACGTACTTATCAGAATCAGGAACATCAGGATCAGCTGGATGCCGCAACTATTTATAGTATTTTGGAAAATGAGATTCTTCCATTGTATTATGCACGTAACAAGAAAGGCTACTCAGAAGGCTGGATCAAAGTGGTGAAGAATTCTATTGCTCAGGTGGCTCCTCATTATACAATGAAACGTCAGTTGGATGATTACTATAGCAAGTTCTATTGCAAACTGGCAAAACGTTTCCAGACTTTGGCTGCTAACGATAATGCAAAAGCAAAAGAAATCGCAGCTTGGAAAGAAGATGTGGTTGCTAAATGGGATTCTATTGAAATCGTATCTTGTGACAAGGTAGAAGAGCTGAAGAATGGTGATATCGAAAGCGGAAAAGAATATATCATTACTTATGTTATAGATGAAAAGGGATTGGATGATGCAGTGGGACTTGAATTGGTTACTACTTACACAACTGCAGACGGAAAACAACATGTTTATTCTGTAGAACCGTTCAGTGTAGTCAAGAAAGAAGGTAACTTGTATACATTCCAGGTTAAACACAGTTTGTCTAACTCAGGCAGCTTCAAGGTGGCATACCGTATGTTCCCGAAGAATCCGGAACTTCCACACCGTCAGGACTTCTGCTACGTACGTTGGTTTATCTAATTGCTTGAGTAAAAGTAGGGGAGTATATTTCCCTCACTTTCATACATACATTCAGCCCCTGTATTCTTTGAGAATGACAGGGGCTGAATTTTTTATCTGTTTGGAGAGTGAGGCGTAAAGTCTCGCAAATAAAAAAGACTGTCTCATTTTCTATTTGAGACAGTCTTGTATAAATTCTGGCCTTTGGAAAAGCCTTTCTTTGGATTTGTTATTTTACAGCTTCTGCAATTTTAGCTTGAAGTTCTTCTCCGTGCAGACCGCGAGCAATAATCTTACCGCTACCGTCGATCAATACAGTGTGAGGAATGCTGTTTACAGCATAAAGCTGTGCACCTTCACTTTGCCAGAATTTCAGGTCGGACATTTGCGGCCAAGTCATGTCTAGCTTCTTGATTGCTTCTTTCCATGCAGCACCATCCTGATCGAGAGATACACCTACGATTTCGAAGTTTTTGCCTTTGTACTTAGCGTATGTTTCTACCAGGTTAGGCATTTCACGACGGCAAGGACCACACCAGCTAGCCCAGAAGTCTACCAGTACCACTTTACCTTTACCTGCGTAATCAGACAGTTTCACTGTCTTTCCTTCCGGAGTCTGCATTTCGAAATCAACAAATTGAGTACCTACAGCAGTCTTTTTCTGCTTGTCAGTCATCTCTTTGATTCTTACGATTGTTTCGTCATTTTGGAAATTAGCAGGAATTTGTTGCAACAAAGCCTCATTTTCGTCCGTAGAGTTATTGTAGAAAGTTTGTTTAAACAAGAATACTCCAACCGGGTTGGTGATATTCTTTTGTACGCCTTCTTTGATTGCTTTATCATATTCTTCTTCCAGCTGAGCACCTTCTTTTTGTTTGGCCTCTTTCTGCTCATCACTTAAAGATGTATTACCCATTGCCTCATAAATGGCATTCATTTTTTTGCTGATGTCATTGATTTGAGCTCTGATTTCCTGGTATGCATCGTTGTTGGGAGTACCGGTAACAGCGTCATTATCCTTGGTCAGGGCAACGTTGATTTTTCCGTTTTCCAGGAAGAAGTCGATCATCAACGGTTCTCCGTTCACTTCACAAGTGACATAACGGCTAACCACAGAATCTTGTGTGCCTTCAAAGGTAAAAGTACCTTTGGTGATAACGGCTGTATCTAGTTTGGTCAGATTTCTACCATTGGCTTCCTGAAGATAAACGGTGTCACCATCGCTTGCACCTTCTACTGTACCTGTGATAACGTATCCGGCTTTGTTTCCGGTACAAGCTACCATACCCAACGCTGCCGTCGCAATAACTAAATAAGTTAACTTTTTCATGCTTTTGTAAAATTAGTGAATAAATATTTATGCAAAGATAGATTTTTTTTCTGTCGGGCATCGAAAAACACTGTTATATTAGATTAACACGTAGGTGGAAATCGTAGAAATGTGTACCTTTGCAGCCCAAACTTTTAGTATGAATATGCAAGAAGACAAATCCATCATTGAGGTGAGCCATGTATCGAAGTACTTTGGCGATAAAACAGCATTGGATGATGTGACTCTGAACGTGAAAAGGGCGAGTTTGTGACTATCCTTGGTCCTTCCGGTTGCGGTAAAACCACGTTGTTGCGTCTCATTGCCGGTTTTCAGACAGCTTCGGAAGGCGAAATCCGAATATCGGGTAAGGAAATCACACAGACTCCACCCCATAAACGTCCGGTGAATACGGTATTCCAGAAATATGCCTTGTTCCCGCACTTGAATGTGTATGATAATATCGCTTTCGGCCTGAAACTGAAAAAACACCGAAACAGACCATTGAGAAGAAGGTGAAAGCTGCTTTGAAAATGGTAGGCATGACGGATTATGAATACCGCGATGTGGATTCTCTTTCCGGTGGTCAGCAACAACGTGTAGCTATTGCCCGCGCCATCGTGAATGAGCCGGAAGTGTTGTTGTTGGATGAACCGCTGGCAGCGCTCGATCTGAAAATGCGTAAGGATATGCAAATGGAGCTCAAAGAAATGCATAAATCTTTGGGAATCACGTTTGTGTACGTCACTCACGATCAGGAGGAGGCACTTACGTTAAGTGACACGATTGTCGTGATGAGCGAAGGAAAGATTCAGCAGATCGGTACGCCGATTGATATCTATAATGAGCCGATCAATTCTTTTGTTGCGGATTTTATCGGAGAAAGTAATATTCTCAACGGTACCATGATTCATGATAAACTGGTACGCTTTTTGTGGTACGGAGTTTGAATGCGTGTGGACGAAGGTTTCGGTGAAAATACTCCGGTGGACGTAGTCATTCGTCCGGAGGATCTTTATATTTTCCCCGTTTCGGAAATGGCACAGTTAGTAGGAGTGGTAGAGACTTCTATTTTTAAAGGAGTGCATTATGAAATGACGGTGTTGTGCGGCGGATATGAATTCTTGGTGCAGGATTACCATCATTTTGAAGTCGGTGGCGGAAGTGGGGCTGCTGGTGAAGCCGTTTGATATTCATATTATGAAGAAAGAGCGTGTTTGCAATACATTCGAAGGAAAATTGCTGGATGCTACTCATGTGGAATTCCTGGGCTGTAACTTTGAATGTGTTCCGGTGGAAGGAATCGCTTTCGATACGAATGTCAAAGTGGAAGTAGACTTTGAAAAAGTGATTCTTCAGGATAATGAAGAAGACGGAACGCTGACGGGCGAGGTGAAATTCATCCTTTACAAGGGTGACCATTATCATCTGACTGTATTGTCAGATTGGGACGAGAATGTGTTTGTAGATACGAACGATGTCTGGGATGACGGAGACCGTGTAGGTATTACCATCCCTCCAGATGCTATTCGTATAGTTAAAATAACCGATTAACAGGAAAGGAAGTGAATAAGAAGTTTATAGTCTTTTTGTCATCACGTAAGAGCTGGACTCTTCCTTACATTATTTTCTTCGGCGATCTTTGTGGTCATACCGTTGGTTCTAATTGTCGTGTATGCGTTTACCGATGATAACGGTCATCTGACACTCGCCAATTTTCAGAAATTCTTCGAACATCCCGAAGCAATCAATACCTTTGTCTATTCGATTGGTATTGCCATTATTACCACCCTTGTTTGTATTTTATTGGGTTATCCTGCTGCCTGGATATTGAGTAACAGCAAGCTGAACCGTTCCAAGACGATGGTCGTGTTGTTTATCCTGCCCATGTGGGTGAATATTCTGGTGCGTACCCTTGCCACTGTCGCTTTATTCGACTTTTTCAGCGTGCCGTTGGGCGAGGGAGCGTTGATATTCGGTATGGTATATAATTTTTTGCCTTTTATGATTTATCCTATTTACAACACTTTGCAGAAGATGGATCATAGCTATATCGAGGCGGCGCAAGACTTGGGAGCCAATCCTGTGCAAGTCTTTCTGAAAGCAGTCCTCCCGCTTTCCATGCCGGGAGGTCATGAGCGGTATCATGATGGTGTTCATGCCGACTATATCGACATTTGCCATTGCCGAGTTGCTGACGATGAACAATATCAAACTCTTTGGTACGACGATTCAGGAGAATATCAATAACAGTATGTGGAACTATGGGGCAGCACTTTCGCTGATCATGCTGCTGCTGATAGCCGCGACTTCACTGTTCAGCACCGATGATAAGGAAAACTCAAATGAAGGAGGCGGACTATGGTAAAGAAGATATTTGCACAGACTTATTTGTGGATATTGCTGCTCTTGCTTTATTCTCCGATCGTGATTATTGTGATCTACTCATTTACAGAGGCGAAAGTGTTGGGTAACTGGACGGGATTTTCTACCAAACTTTATTCTTCGTTATTCACTACCGGTGCTCATCATTCTTTGATGAATGCATTGATTAATACGATCACTATCGCTCTACTGGCTGCAACAGCATCTACGTTATTAGGAAGCATCGCTGCTATCGGTATATTCAATCTGAAAGCCCGTTCACGCAAAGCGATCGGATTTGTGAACAGCATTCCTATTCTGAATGGTGATATTATCACCGGTATATCCTTGTTCCTTTTGTTTGTATCTCTGGGGATCACACAAGGCTACACAACCGTAGTGCTTGCTCATATTACTTTTTGTACCCCGTACGTTGTTTTAAGTGTGTTGCCGCGTTTGAAACAGATGAATCCGAATATTTATGAAGCTGCCCTCGATTTAGGAGCTACTCCTATGCAGGCCTTGTGGAAAGTCATAATTCCGGAGATTCGTCCGGGAATGATTAGCGGCTTTATGCTTGCACTGACACTATCCATTGACGATTTTGCCGTGACTGTATTTACTATTGGTAATCAAGGTTTGGAAACGCTTTCTACTTATATCTACGCCGATGCCCGCAAGGGAGGTTTGACCCCGGAACTTCGCCCGCTTTCGGCTATCATTTTGTCGTGGTACTGGCGTTATTGGTTGTAATCAATTACCGGGCAGGAAAAACGAAGAAAAAAGATTAATAGACTATCAAATGTGCTACTACGTAAATAATATGAAAAGAATAATTCCTGCTATCCTGCTCTTATTGGCTTTGACCGGGTGTTATAATTCCGGTGAACCTCGTGAGCGGGTTCTTAAAATCTACAACTGGGCGGATTACATCGGCGAAGGTGTGCTTGAGGATTTCCAGGCATATTATAAAGAACAGACCGGTGAGAATATCCGTATCGTTTACCAGACATTCGATATCAACGAAATCATGTTGACCAAGATAGAACGCGGGCATGAAGATTTTGATGTAGTTTGTCCTTCGGAGTATATCATAGAGCGCATGCTGAAGAAGCATTTGTTGCTACCTATCGACACGAATTTCGCACATTCTCCCAATTACATGAATAATGTGGCTCCATTTATTCGTAAGCAGATTAATAAATTGAGTCAGCCGGGTGAAAAAGCCAGCCGCTATGCTGTATGTTATATGTGGGGGACGGCAGGTATTCTGTATAACCGGGCTTATGTGCCCGATTCTGGTAGCCCTGTCCTGGGATTGCCTTTGGAATAAAAAGTATGCCGGAAAGATCCTGATGAAGGAAAGTTATCGTGATGCATATGGAACAGCCGTGATTTATGCGCATGCAAAGGAACTGAAGGAGGGAACGGTAACAGTGGAAGAGTTGATGAACGACTATTCTCCACGCGATGGAGTTGGCTGAAAAATACTTAAAAGCCTTGAAACCGAACATTGCTGGCTGGGAAGCTGATTTTGGCAAGGAAATGATGACTAAAGGTAAAGCATGGCTGAACATGACCTGGAGCGGGGATGCAATCTGGGCGATTGAAGAGGCCAATGCGGTAGGAGTGGATTTGGATTATGAAGTTCCCGAAGAAGGAAGTAATATTTGGTATGATGGTTGGGTGATCCCGAAATATGCCAGGAATCCGGAAGCGGCCAGTTATTTTATCAACTTTATGTGTCGTCCGGATATAGCCTTGCGGAATATGGATTTCTGCGGATATGTAAGTTCCATAGCTACTCCCGAAATACTGGAAGAGAAGATAGACACCACTCTTCATTATTATTCCGATTTAAGTTACTTTTTCGGACCGGGTGCAGACAGCGTGCAGATTGATAAAATACAATATCCGGATCGTAAGGTGGTGGAGCGTTGTGCCATGATTCGTGATTTTGGCGATAAGACAAAAGAAGTTCTTGATATTTGGTCGCGTATTAAAGGAGATAATTTGGGAGTGGGTATCACTATTCTTATTTTCGTCGTTGTTGCATTGATGAGTGGTTGGATGATTTATAAGAAGTGGCAGCGTTATAATCGTCAGAAACAACAAAGACGTAGAAGCAGAAGGAAAAAGGTCAGGAGGAATTAGTGTTTCTCCGGATTGCAAACAAAAAATAAATTAGGTGGAAAATAAAAGCGGTATCTACGGTAAGAAATAAGAAGCACGGTGAACAGAATGCTGATGGCAGGATGTTCGCCGTGCTTGGTATTTATCGTCTTTTCATTTCTCGGAGAATGTCCTTGGTGTCCTTATCTACCCGGAATGACTCAATTGTTTTTTGCAGTGCCTTGTTGTAAGTCCAGTTATCCAGTGTGCTATGTTTCAGATACTCCATTGTCTTTTGGGGAAATTTGATAAAACACAATGATATCATCCATGCCATAGCCATGCGTGCATAATATGCATCATGATTGAATGAGTCGGCATATTTCAGTAACGAATCGATATGCGCGTCATCTACATAATGGAAAAGCATCACAATTCCGAAACGTATTTCAAATTCTTTAGAGGATTTCAGATAGGGTTGGATAAATTGCCATACGTTTTCTTTTCCTTTTTTCACAGAAGTTTTCAGTTCACTGCAGAATATGTCGCATACAGCCCAATTATCTATACGGGGAATGAACATCGTTACGTATTTCATTTGTTCTTCAAGTTCCATTTTTGCCAGTCCGATAATCATTCCCTGAAGCATTGTTTCTTCATAATAAATCGTATCGGTTGATTCGACAAATGTACGCCAGTCTTCTTTCTTAATAATTTCTTTGGCCATTGTCCGCAGTTGGGGGATGCGTACGCCGAGAATGTTGTTTGCTCCCGGGAGGAGGGAAGAATGAAATTCCTGATATTTGGAATCTGCTAATGTTTGTAATTCTTTCCGGATATTTTCAGTTGTAGTCATTTTCATATCGTTGGTTATTTCACAAGTATAAAAGCGCTGTGTGCAGGCATACTCTTTTTGGAGGTAATTCCCATCATAATGAAAATACGTTGGGAAAGTTTATCCGATCAGTTACTTTTTGACCATGTCGAAACTGAATGTGGTAACCGAAAAGTTTTCAAGCGGCTCTCCTTCTACTTCCACTTGGGTGGCTTTGATTACAAAGGTGAGTTTTTTATCTTTATATGTATATTGACCCTTTTCTTCCGCTTCTATAGTTACTTTTACAGTAATTTGAGGAGCTTCCTCTCCCTCTGTTTGTACTTGGGTAGGGATCGTGTATTTTATTTCCAAAGGTTCAGGTTTTAATTGAAGTAGAATGGAGCCTTTGCTATCATCATTAAAGGCTGCAGTATAAGGAATGTTGTAATTGATATCACCCAAAGTCTCAATGATAATTTCGCCTATTTCTTCACCGACAATACTTTTAATCAGATCGTCAACCGGAAGTTTTTTTATCATAATCTGATTGTCTTTTACTTCAGCGGTAACTGTGGCTCCTTGCGGCTGTTCTTCTTTGAAGGAATAGTTTTGTGGATTGACGGATGGAGCAGTTTCTGTCAGCATATTACCGGAATAATTACCTTCCACATCTTTAAGTGAATATACGGGAATATCAGAATCGTTATCACTACTACATGCTGTAAAAGTGGCTATCAGGCCTAATGACATTACTAAGAAAGCAAAACGATTAAAACAACAAGCTTTTTTTATTTCAGTTATAATTTTCATACTGTTTTAAATTAGATTATTAATTTCAAAATTAAGGTGTACGTACATAAAGTAAATGCCGGTACTTGTGAAATACTGCATAAGGAAATAAAAATAGAATATTTTTTTATATGAGTATTGCCATGAAGATCCCTGTTCATGGGATCTTCAATTATAAAATATTCTTTTATTTTATAGCTTTTCGTAATGGACTTGCTTGAGTTATCCCGAAATACTCTTTGTATTTATGGCTGAAATTCTTAAGATTTTTCAATCCAATCATTTCAGGAATAACCTGGACAGAGTATTTTCCACTCTCCAATAACTCACGTGCTTTTTCCATACGAATACGATAAATAAAATACTTCGGTGCTTCTCCCGTCAGTGCTTTCCATTTATTAAAGAAAGCAGTTCTGCTCATATACAGTTCAGAGGCAATTTCATCTATCGTCAGATTTTCCTTATCTATATTTTTTAGAATAAATTCTTTTACTTGATTGATGAATGTGTAATTACTATCATCTAAAACTTTCTCTTCTTCCTTTTCCAAGAACTGCTTTCCGAAAACTGTCTGCAAGAATGATCTTCTTAGAGAACGGTTGTTTTTGATAAGTACATTCATTTCTATCTTTAAATCTTCGATGTGGAAAGGCACATATAAAAAGATGTCGGCCAGAGAACTTTCTCTTTTGTTGCGTTGTCCTATATCTATACGTGAACCGTAAAGGATGATAGGAATAACGGATGTTTCTCCTGATGTCTTTAGTCTTGATGACAGTTCATAGCCATACATTCCATGCAGCATAAGGTCGCAAATCACTAAATCAGGATATTTCTCTTTTATACATTCTAAAGCTTCAGAGCCATTCCCGAAACTTTTCACATCAAAATCCTTTGATAAACATTCTTCCAAATAAGACTTGAATTCTTCATTACTGTCAGCGAGAACAACAGTAGGCTTGATTGAACTTTTTTTATGAGCAATCTTACCCAATGAAGTATCAGTCTTTCTTTCTTCCGACTTTTTTGCGGAGTGTATGATATTATATCCGGATACCTTTCTTTCTGAATTTGTTGTAGGAAATCTTAGTGAGACAGTGTGGGTTGAATGATTGATAAGAATATTCCCATCACATAGTTTCATTAATTTTTTGCAGAGTACACTTTTGGCAAATGCATATTTGAACTCTGATTTATGTTTAGGTTTAATCAAGTGATACTTTTGGCGCCTATAACATGTTAGCAATTTGCCCTTGTTGGCATCGAACGTTTTAAGTTCCCAGTGTTCGGAATTAGAAGAAATTGAAAAGATAATCCTTTTATCTTCAGGTTTCGAATGTTCTATTGCGTTTTTTATGAATTTATCAATGATGGGAGAGATTTTACTTTGATCGAACCAAACGCTGGCATAATTAAACTCTGTTTTTATTTCTAACTTAATCCGCTTGTCCGTAGCGAAATTTTTCAATGAATGGACTCTGTTATTAATGAAGTTTCCCAGTTCATATTCGGCAATATCCATCTGTTTGGAGTAGATAAGCAGATGTCGCAGATTCATTAATTTGGTTAGGTGTTCATCAAGACAGTCTATATTACGAATGACTAGTGATAACATTTTCTTTATGTCTTCGGGGCAACTATCATCACAAGCAGCTCTTAGAGGGGTATGAACGAGTGTGATAGGGTTGCGAATGCTTTGAAAAGAATCCATGAAATATTGGTGCTCTTCTTTTAAGATTTTGATTTCCTTATGGAGGGTAAGAAAATGAGATAAGAGCCAATATAATGAAATTCCTCCGGCTGTAAGTAGTAAGAAGAAGTGAGACTGGTGAAAGATATTTGCATCTATAATAGAGACAAATAGTGACGTTATCATTAAGTATTTCATATTTATTTTTTGTTGAAGTCACTTGGACTGTATACCTCTGTTCCTTTTTAGTTGAGGGGGGATGAGAAAATGCACAACGAGTGTGATTTAGGGCATTACTAAACTCAAACAGTCTAATCTCAAAATTATTTGTTCTTTGAAGGTCAATATTAAGAAAGCGAGTTCCGTATGCAGATTTAAATCCTTACGTCTTGAATCATTCTTTAAGGAATATCTATTTCCTCCAAGTGACAATAATTAATAGATCATTTTTTCTGAATATATAATACTAAATAGAGATTCTTTGACGGTGGTGGGCGTATCTTGTATTTGATACTGTAATCTTTTGGGGCTATCAGTATCACAATATGCTTTTTCATATGTAATTCTAAGGTAAAGTAAACATATTTTCTTTATTGAAATATAGTTTGTTTTTGCGGAGTAAAAGTAATGATTTGGTATAATAAATAAATGATGAGTTATTGGCAAATGGTGTATTGTTATTGTTTGGTGTTGTTTTGTAGGTGATAAGTGTTGTGTTTTGTATTATTTTAATTGATGATATTTGGTGGAAATAGTGAAACCGGAACTTTAACCAAATAGATGGTTAAAATTCCGGTTATATTATTTTACTGATAATAGGCGCATAAGCTCCTGTTAGTAAGGAAAGGATTTGTTTTTCCTCCCCTGTTTAATTGATAATTCTACATCTCGTAATAGTTTTTATCCCCTTTCATATCCTTGTATTTACCATTATGCAAATAGTTGATGTCCGGTTCATATTTATGGCCTCCTTCCACTCTATAAAAGGCTGCTGCCCCTGCATTTATGTTAGCATGATATGGTGTTGCTTCCAGTGCGTCCGACCAGAAAGGGATATTACGCATTATGTAAAGTTTGCCAAGACCTTTGTCATATAACTTTTCTCGTAACGTTTCCGGATACGATTCGTCATTTTCATAATCGAACGTATATTCGTCGGTGCTGAAACCGCCATATTGAGATTTGTCCAGTCCTGCTATTGGTTTTTCAATCGAGCTATCCTCCCATGGATTCATAATTTTGGTATTTACCCATGTCCAGGCATAATCAATATATTCACCTGCTCTGATACCCGCAGCCTCGGAGGCTAGTGAACCGGCCGGATCACCCGTTATGGTAACTGTAATCAGTTTGGTCTTGCCTAAAGATTCCCGTAGTGCTTTGATGAGCTTCGGATACGAGGTCGCATTGGCAGCCGGATGTCCGTTTATACCATATTCGGCACCTTCGTCCATGAGATTAATGCCATCTACACGGTAGTTGGCGAGCTTCTTGACTTCCGCTACAAAGGCTGTAATCTGCTCATCTGTCAGGTTGCAGAATCCCAAGCCGGTCCCTTCTGCTTTAAGGGTGACGCAACGCTTTATACCATAGCTGGAGAGTGACGACATATTGCTTAACTGCTTTTTGAAATTGGCTGATTGGTTCAGAGTCACTTTTCCATTCGCATATCCCAGTGTTGCGGCATTCACATTAATGATGTCATATAAATAGGCATACCACTACGTTTCCCATAACTCATAATGTCCGGGACCGAATGTTTCATTATCATATAATACCATGATAAATTCTTTGGCAATGGAGGCGTTGACTTTTTCGCCATCAATAAACCCTACCATCTTGTACTTTTCATATCAGCCTTCATCGGGCTCAACCACGGATAAGTAGAGCGTTTATAATAAATCTTGTAATAGATTTCATTACTATCCCGTGACGGACGAATTCCGCTTTCTTCCGGTAGTTCTACGGTAATAGGGAGCAAAGAATAATCATGCAATGTGCCTAGCGGATTCAGGCGTACCATGATAGTATCCGACATTGTATCTCCTGCCTTAATAGTCATTGCACCATCGTTACTGATGCCCTCAATGCTGATAGTAGACATTTTCCGGTATTCCGTACCGTGTTCTTCATTGTATTTGTCTACTAAGTCGAGGTCGATTTTCATTGTGATTCGGGTGTCCTGTGCCACCGGCTTCACCGTTTGGTAGAAGAATGCAAAATCGGGAGTCTTGGTATTGGTCATGGTGATTTCCAGGTCACTGGTTGTCATATCACATTTTAGCATGCCAAAGTTATTGTCTAAAGCCGTCTCGTTAGGTAATTTACCTACGGAGTGGCAATGGAATTATCTTCGCAGCCTCCTAGCATGCCGGTTACTAATGTAATGGCAGCCATGCAGAGAACATTTTGAAGTTTATATTTCTTTTCATGTCCATGGTTATCTTTAAAGTGAATGATTACTTGTTGATTTGTGGAATTTCGATTCCCGCCTACTACAAGAGGTTCGGCAGATACTGCATCGAATCCGTGTTTCGAAT
>SCPO01000378.1_pt1 | contig 37192 bp, 46 predicted proteins | sample 6106821 | NCBI WGS metagenome assembly SCPO01 (sample SAMN10720448, study PRJNA508395) | human gut metagenome | isolation source: Participant 2 stool, 0 month | host: Homo sapiens | collected 2017 | reverse complement strand
TGATTTTCGGATTGCCAATTTTATGTATTTCTTATAAAATCTACTCAGAGTTTTATAATCGTTTTTAGAAAGGATGGTTTTCCATGAGCCGCTCTTCGCAACGCTCTACCATAAAGATATGACAAAGGAGCCCGGCAAAGCTGGATTCGGCTTTGCGGTTCCGATGTGATGGACTTCTGTTCCAGCAGTTTTACAGCATGGTCGATACGATCATTGTTGGAAAATTTTCGGTGTCGATGCACTGGCTTCGGTCGGTTCCACCTCCGCCATCAACTTTATTAACGGTTTCGTCATCGGCGTCTGCACCGGGTTTTCCATTCCGGTTGCACAGCGGTTCGGCGCACAGGATTACAAGGACATGCGCCGTTTCGTCGCTAATGCCGGATGGATCGCCTCCTGTTTTGCCGTGGTCATGACCGTGATCGTCTGCCTGATGACACGCCCAGATTCTCGTTTGGATGCAGACGCCGGACAATATTATTGACGGCGCGCTACTACATTCTTCGTATTCGCCGGTATTCCGGCAACCTACCTGTACAATACGCTGGCGGGCATCATCCGTGCGCTCGGCGACTCCAAAACGCCGGTCTATTTCCTGATTTTATCCAGCCTTTTAAACATTGCGCTGGATCTGCTTTTCATCGTACAGATCGGAACCGGCACCGCCGGAGCTGCCTGCTAACTGTTATCTCTCAGGCAGTATCCGGTATTCTCTGCCTGATCTATATGAAGAAAAATTTGAAATCCTGCATATGCACCATGAGGAAACGCGCATCAGCGGCAGACACATTTACATTCTCTGCAAAATGGGTGTTCCGATGGGACTCAATACTCGATCACCGCGATCGGCTCGGTTGTCATCCAGACTGCCATCAACTCCTAGGTTCCATCGCAGTTGCCTCCGTCACCGCAGGTCAGAAGATCGGCATGTTCTTCTGCTGCCCGTTTGACGCACTGGGCGGCACGATGGCAACCTACGCCGGACAGAACGCCGGTGCCGGAAAGGTAGACCGCATCCGGGCGTCCGGTCCGCGACTCTCATCGGCGGCATCTACTCCATTGCGGCGTGTATCGTGCTGACCGTGTTTGGCGGCGTGATTCCGCTTCTCTTCGTCGATGCCTCGGAAACAGTTGTAATCCATCAGGCGCACCAGTTCCTGACCTTCAACTCCCTGTTCTACATACCTCTGACAATCGTCAATGTATGGCGTTTCACGATTCAGGGAATGGGCTACAGCCTGCTCGCCATCCTGGCAGGTGTCTGCGAAATGATCGCCCGCGCCATGGTCGGCTTCCTGCTGGTGCCGATCTGGCTACATCATCATCTGTTTTGCCTCGCCGCTTGCATGGCTGCTCGCCGATGCATTTCTGATTCCGGCATTCTTCTATTGCCAGAAACATTTGCTGTCTGAGAAAGCACGGATGGACTAAAACAAAATAAATAATAAAACACAAAACACCTCAGAAAGCTTTCATTTTGACCACTTTCTGAGGTGTTTTTGATTGCAGATTCTTATTTTGGGCTTTCGCCAATTTGATTTTCAAAGATTTTTATTGTTCCGTCTATCCTTACACAAGCACAGTTCTATGCAAATGATTTCATTTTTGTACAGACAGAGTTCACGCATTTTCACTTTCCTCCGGCTCATCCTCACTCCACTTATCCTGCATTTCTATCTCTTCTATTTCCCTCTTCTCATCCCGCACGTCCCTATAAAATGCCGCAAATGCAGCCTCCTCATATGGGCGCAGAAACAGATAGCCAATATTGAGCGGTCCCATCAGCCCTGCCAGAAACAGCACGGTCACACCGCTGAGCCTTCCCTGTGTATACAAAAGAACCGCTGGTATTATATATTGAATGCTGCAGATCAGCCGCCAGCCGATAAAGCTAAAGGTCAGGCAGAATAAATTCCATTTTTTCCCATCCATCAGGCGGCGCGACTCGGTGATCGCCTCGTTGGCGGAATATTCTGGATGTTCCATCAGCACATATGGTGTCATCGCATAGCTGTACGTCTTTATGAAACCCGGAACGAAAAACAGGCAGGTCCAGCAAAATATATAAAAGCCGCGCACAAATACCATCGCCACGCCATCTGTGATCCGCGAAAACTGGGAAAATAAATCAGAAAAGGACGCTTCCTTTTTCTCTGCCAGATTCAGATGGAAACGGGCGTATCCCATCTGCCCGCACCTCAATAATAACCACCATCAAGCCCCAGATAAGCAAAAGCACCAAGGGCAGAAGCATGCTGCGCATCAGAAATACCTGCGTCAGCACATTCTTCACTTCCGGTCGTGCCTGTATCACTTTTGCAGCTCTGATATTCCATTTGGCGCCGTATCGGCAATCTCCGCGCCGATCAGGGACGCTGCTAATCCCGTTCCCATCGCAAGTTTCCAGTTTCCGCGCAGTGTCTCACGCGCCATTTGCCTAAATCCAGATGCACTTCTCATGCTTTCTCCCCTTTCTTTCTGAAATCATTGTATCATTTTTCCATTTTGACCGTCAATATACCACTTCAAATCGTAAATAATCTGTAATAAGGTTGTAATGATTCTACTGTCGTCAAAGGCAAATTCAGAATGCCAGAATCACTCTCCCAGCATTCTGGGAGCTGATTGAGCTGGCGATCCGCTGGTACTTCTCATCTTCCAAATCTGCCCTGCTTCCCGCAATCTTTAGCTGAAATTTTTAGCCTGCATCACAGACAGGTTGTTTTCATTTTCCCTTACTTCATATACCCGCGCAACTTCACATATTCCTTGATCAGCTCCGCCGTCTCGTCCAGTCCGAGGCGGGTCGTATTGATCGGAAGATCGTAGTTCTTCATGTTTTTCCAGTCATTTCCAGTAAAATATTTATAATAATTCTTCCGCTCATTCTCAATCTTCCGGATGCGCTTCTTCGCTCTTTCTTCACTGATGCAGTCTACTTCCATAACGCGCTGCACGCGGCGCACACGGTCGGCATAGACAAAGATGCGGACCAGATTTTCGATCTCCTCGTCCTGATCCAGCACATAGCCAGCCGCACGACCTACAAATATGCACGGTTCCTGCTCTGCCAGCTCCCGCATCACCATCGCCTGGAATTTAAACAGGTTATCCGGCGATGTCACATAGCCTTTCAGGGACGGCTTTCCGAACACATCTGCCTTCTTCGCGCCAGCCAGACGGTGAAACAGGTTGTTTCCCGCTTTCTCATCCGCTAAACGGAAAAATTCCTCTCCGACTGCACTCTTCTCCGACGCCATCTTTAAGATCTCATCGTCGTAGAAATGAAGCCCCAGCTCCTCTGCCAGCTTGCGTCCCACAATACGTCCGCCGCTTCCGTACTCCCTCTCGATTGTGATAATCAAATTTTTATTTCCCATAAATTCCACCGCCTTTCCAGGTCCCAATTTTAGATGCGCTCGCTCACACAGATCGCGCCGTGCGGGCGGATGCTCATGCGGTATACATTGCCCTCTCCGATCGCATTTTCAATGTATTCTGTATACTCGTCCACCAGATCGTTCTGAATCATCGCCATGATAACACCGGCAAAGCCGCCGCCATGAACCCGGCACGCGCCGCGTCCTTTTTTCGCGATAAACAATTCCGTCAGCGCCAGTGCAATGCTGATGCCCTGCTCCTGCACGTCTGCAGTCGTGTATACATTCTGAAGCCATTTCCAGGAAGAATTGCCCGAAGCTGTGATTCCCTCCAAAAAGGCAGCAAAATCATTTTCCCGAAGGGCCTTTACTTCCTGCTCCACTCTCTTATTTTCCTCAAAGAAATGGAACGCACGCATCACGGAACGATCTCCCGCAAATGCACGCACTTTCGCCAGGTTTGCGATCACCTCTTCCTCGGAAATCTCCGCGCAGACCTCTTTGCCAAAGTACTGTGCTACTTTTTTCATCTCGTTTGGAACGGAAGAATAATCTGCGCTCAGATCCGCGTGGCCTTTTCCCGTATTTACAATCATCAGGCTGTGATCCTGCGCGCCGAAATCAAAATCAATCTTCTCCACAACCGGCGCTTCCGGATTTTAAAATCGATCGTAATCAGACCGCCGACCGCGCATGCCATCTGATCGAGCAGACCCGACGCCTTGTTCCAGAACTTGTTTTCTGCATATTTTCCGATGTGGGCGTAGGTGACAACATCCATCTTTCCCTCGTTAAACATCGTATTTAACATAGAGCAGATCAGCATCTCATAGGAAGCCGAAGAGCTGACGCCCGCCGCGCTGATAACATTGCTGGTAATGTATGCGTCAAATCCGCCAACCTTGTATCCTCTCTCCTCAAAGCCCTTTAAAATGCCCTTTGTCAGGTCGATGGTGCCGCTCATACCCGTGCTCGGTTTCAGGTCGCTTAAATGGATGCTGAAATTTTGATGAAATGTCTCACTTAATATGCGGATCGTGTCGGTTCCGTTCGGTGCCGCCGCGCCGACGCAGTCCAGGTTGATGCTGCCCGCCAGCACCTTGCCATGATTGTGATCGGTGTGGTTGCCGCTGATCTCCGTCCGTCCCGGGGAAGTAAACAGCTTGATATCACGTTCCCCATATGTTTTCTCAAAGCGCTCTGCCACATAGCGGTAACGCGCCCGGTTCTCCTCCGCTTTCTCTGCCCCGTATAATTCTGCCATCAGCACTTTCGTTTTCTCAGATTCCAGCTGTTTCAGTGTTTCTTTGACTGACATATCCCTTCTCCTTTTCCCCAAATTGTTTGTTACTGTTCACGCATACGTGCCCAGTAACGGAATTTGCCGTGGCTTCGCATTTTAATACGGCAAATTCCTGCTGCCACCACTGTTTTTACGGCACTTTCGGTTCCAAAGTCCTACGGGAACATTAGCAATTGTTCCCTTTATATGATTATGATTTCAGATATTTTGATTTAATCTGACTTCTTGTATATATTATATCATTTTCCTCAAAATGCCTCAATACGATATTCTTTCGTGTATTTACAAAATGCTGTGGTTCTGGTAAGCTTTCATTTATATAGTAAAATACAGGAGTTCGTATGAAACAAACTACTCAAACATACCTATCATTACCCGAAACATTCCATCCTGCATCCACCGCCTCCGGCAAACACCCGGATTCCTCCATACCCCGCTGCTACTCCGACGGTCGTCCCTACTATTCGTTAAACGCATGGCTGAAAGACCAATTTGGGCAGAAAATCTACAAGCTGGCGCTCGACGGCGGCATGACCTGCCCCAACCGGGACGGTACGCTGGGAACGGGCGGCTGTATTTTCTGCAGCCACGGCGGTTCCGGCGATTTTGCAGAGCCGGCTCACACCTCTGTGACCGAACAGATCAAAGCGGCAAAGGCGCGTGTCGCAAATAAAATAAAGGGTGGAAAATATGTCGCATATTTCCAGTCCTACACAAATACCTATGCGCCTGTCTCCTATCTGGAGCCGCTTTTTTCCGAAGCAATCGCCCACCCGGACGTGGCTGCCCTGTCCATCGGAACCCGCCCGGACTGCCTGCCGCCGGATGTCCTGGAGCCCGCTTAAACCGCCGAAAACCGGTCTGGGTGGAACTGGGACTTCAGACCATCCACGAGGAAAGTGCCGTGCGCATCCAGCGCGGTTATTCCCTCCCGGTCTTTGAAAATGCCGTCCGTGAACTGAAAGCCGCCGGTCTGACCGTCATCGTCCATGTCATTCTGGGGCTGCCTGATGAAACGAAAGCCCAGATGCTCGATACCGTCCGCTATCTGGCCGATTTCCAGCCCGCCATCGACGGCATCAAACTTCAGCTTCTCCACATTTTACGCGGCACGAAGCTGTCAGAGCTCTACGAACAGGCACCTTTTCCGGTCTTTTCAATGGACGAATACATTGAGCTGCTGATCGAATGTATCCGCCTGCTGCCGCCCGATATGGTCATCCACCGGATCAGCGGCGATGGACCGAAAAAATTGCTGGTCGCACCGGAATGGAGTGGAAATAAGCGGGCGTTTTTGAATACGTTTTCCAAAGCACTGCGGGAAAGCGGGTGTTTTCAGGGGCAGGATTTCACGAATTGATTTTACTGCACCTGCACCTTTCCATTCTCATCAATCTGCACGCCGTCCGAAAGCCCCTGTATCTTCTGGTAAAACGCCTCTTTCTTCCCCACGTCCAACTCTCTCGTATATCCGGCAGATGAAGTTGCAGGCACAATTGAAAGCGCCGTCTCTCCCTGTGCATCTACCGACGCCTGCACCAGCATTGTCTCCGGAATCGAACTTCCGAACACAAAATTTCCCAGACTGTACAGAATCCATTTTCCATGATACAGCTCAATCCCCTGCAGCACATGTGGATGGCTGCCAACCACCAGATCAGCGCCCGCGTCGATGTACTGATGTCCCATCTCCCGCTGGTACGCCTCTGGCTGCGTGTTCCGCTCGATACCCCAGTGGACATAGACAACCAGATAATCACACTCTTTCTTTACCTTCTGGATCTCCTGCACGACCGAAGCCGTGTCATACGCCGAAAACATACCCGGATGCGACGATCCTGCCGCCCATCCGCCCGTCGGAAAGACGCGCGACGCGCCCAGAAAGCCAATCTTTTTTCCATTTTTCTCAATGATCTGCGGCTGTTTCGCCTCTTCCAGATTTTTCCGCCCCAACATGCAAAATCCCGGCACTGTCCAGCGTATCGCACGTGTCCAGCAGTGCGTCCGTGCCGTAATCTAGCGCATGGTTGTTCGCCACCGTCACGATATCTGGTCCGATCTCCTGTAAAATAGACACGCGGGACGGCGATACCCGGAACGTAAACTGTTTATCCGCCGCCTGTGTTCCCCGGTCGCTGAACGGAAATTCCAGGTTTGCCATAAAATATCAGACTCCGCGATCGTCTCCCGCAAGCTCTCTCCGAGGACGCCGCCGATACCTCCCACACGGTCGTAGGCATTTAAAACATGGTTGGAAAAATAGATATCTCCGGCAAACAGAAGCGAACACTCATTTGAATCATTTTCTCCCGGTTCTGCCTCAAGTTTGCCAGATTCGTCCTGCCCCTGCATTTCCACCCCCAGTTCCGCGCCATCTACCTGTTCTGACTCCACCTGCCCGTCTATATCTGTTTCCGGATCAAGCGTTTCTTCCGATACCGTTTTGTCTTTTGGCTCCAATGAGATTGTCTCTTTCCATATGGAACCTCCCGCCTGGCATCCGCCAAGCAAAAGCGTCATTCCTGCCAAAATTGTCAAATTTCCAATTGATAAAAGAAATGCCGTCCGGTATCTGAACGGCATTTTCGTGCATTTACTAAAAAATGTATGCTTCATTTTTCCTCAATCAATCGCAGCTGTCCGGCGTTTTCCACCTTTCCAGCTGTCATCACCCACTCTTTCTCCCTACAGTGTCATAATGATTCCGCCGTCGCCCGCATATACGGTTGCAACGCCAGCCGTATTCGTGATCACTACCTCACGGAAGTTTGCCCGTTTACACATGATCTCTTTCACGTGCTCAGCACGTTCCGGGTTATTACAGTGTGCGATCACCAGACGTTTGCTTGCGGTATCGCCGCCCTCTTTGCACGCAATCTCCGCCATCCGGTCGAGCGCCCGGGTCATGCCGCGCGCCTGATCAAGCTTGATGATCGTACCGCTGTCCGCGCCCATAACCGGCTTGATATTCAGCGCCGACGCGATAAAAGCCGTTAAACCGGTCAGACGGCCATTTTTCTTTAAGAAATCAAGCGTCTCAATGACGAAATACGTGTTCATCGAATCCCGATATTCCTCCGTCTGCCTGCAGATCTCCTCAAACGGAAGACCTTTCTCGCACAGATCCCGGATGAACAGCGCAATATTTAACTCGCCCGCCGACGCCGACAGGGAATCAATGACTGCGATCTTCTTTCCGTCCGTTCCGTTCTCTTCCTCATAAAGGCGTTTTGCCAAAGCCGCCGAGTTGTAGCAGCCGCTCAGATGGTTCGAAAGCGTTACCACGAAAATATATTCTGCATCGCCCTCAAATGCTTCCTTGAAGCTCTCCGGCGATGGACACGCCGTCTTCGGGCACTCGGGACTTGCCTTTACCTTTGCCAGAAACTCCTTCTGGTTAAATGTCTCATCATCCGTTACCTTGTAATCCCCTATCTGCAGGGTCAGCGGAACCATCTGAAAATGCGGATCCAATTTCAGTTCCTCCGTCAAATCCATGCAGCTGTCACCAATAATTTTATATAACATAACGTCCTCCCGTTACGCAATTCACATCACGTAGTATTCATTACTATTTATTATAGTAATCACACAGTAGGAAGTCAAGCATAATCCCGTGAAATACACGACAAACACGTGAACAGCGTTACTGTTCACGCACACGTGCCCAGTAACAGATTTTACCGTGGCTTCGCATTTAAATACAACTAATTCCTGCTGCCACCACGTTATCTTACGGCACTTTCACTTCAAAAGTGCCTACTTGTGAACAGCAACTGACCACCACATCATCTCGACAAGAAAAACGCCATCGTAATCAAACTTACCAGAATAAATGCCACTGTCCCGAGATTCCCATACATTGCCCCACATATATTGCGGAATTTCACACCCTCTGGGATTGCCCCATCGGACAGCCGGATTTTCCGGAAATTGAAAATCAGCAGAACAAACGATCCGATGATCGTGCAGCCCATAAACCCGGTCATCAGAAACGTGATAAACAGCGGCAGCAGCGTATCCTGTGTTCCAAGCATCGCTATCACTAACGACCAGCTGTTGATCAGAATATGCAGCAGACAGTTATAACGCATCCGTCCCGTCTTCACCGCCACATATCCCAGAACCACGCCAATCACCGCCGCATAGAGAAACTGCGTCACATTTCCGTGCATCAGACCAAACATCAGCGCCGTGTAGGTGATCGCCGCTTTATCGCCAAAACGGCGCAATCGGTTTAAGAGTTTCCATCGAAAGATATATTCCTCAATAATTGGTCCTAAAAACCCTACATATAAAATCATTACCGGCGAGAGCGAATCCAGCATCTCGTTGACCGGGTTCATCGCGGATGCATCGCCGCCGCTACTTGCCGCCACCGCATCATTGATTGCATTTCCCAGCAGGTTAAAGATAGTTCCAAATCCCTGTGCCAAAATAAAAAACATACAGAACTGCAGGAAACTAATCTTCATTTTCTCTGCCCGTTCTTCCGGGACAAGGCGCAGAATTAAAAATACGAATGGAAGAACCAGCGCATAGATGACCAGCGTGCTTCCGCCGTCCTCATACCACGCTGCATTTACCATCCGGTTCAAAAACGTACTGATCACGCCTCCGTCCGCCCATACGTTGCCAGCCACTTCCAGAAGTATGCTGACAAGCACCGTCATCACGCTGAAAAATGCCATCGCCCAGCCGAGGACATTGCAGACACGGCGCACCTCGCGGCGGCAGGTTTTCGGATTTGTTTCGGACTCTGAACCGCATTCTGCAGCTCAGGTTCCGTTTGCAGACCATTTTCTTCTGCCTCCCGCTGCCAAAGATCCGATTCGTTCCAGTTTCCCTCTCCCATTTTCTCTCCTTCGTCATTCAGGCCTTTCATTCCCAGAAAATACCTGTTTTATCTTCCGGCGCTTTCCATCAAACGTCGCGCCAACCTGTTTCCATCCTCCGATTCCAAACATACACGCACCTCCCCGTCAAATCTGAAAAAACCTTGCTAAGTGCTCCTATTCTATCATAAATACTAAATTCGTGAAATAGTGAATCCCATTTGCTCTCTTACGACAGGTAATAAAAGAGCTGCCACATTTACGTGCAGCAGCTCTGCTATTATAGCATATATGATATTTTTAACACATTTTCCTATATATAACAGTCCTAAACCAGACGTCCTTAGTTCAGCATCATACCCATAATCTCATTCGACCGTGCGATAAACTTCGTCATGCGCTCCGATGTCAGGGAACCGTGGCTAAGCTGTGCCAGGTCGTAGAGCTGTTCGCAGATCTTCGGCGTATTCTCGCCATCCGTGTGCTCTAAGACGTACTGAACGAGCTTGTTGTTCGCGTTGAGTACCAGCACCTGACCGCTGCCGCCGAACATCGACGCGTCCATGCCCATGTTGTACATCTTCATCATATCCTGCATACGGCGTGTTTCCTCCGACAGGGTGATCATCGAAGAAATCTCAGCATCCTTCAGCTTCTCAACCTTTACCTGAAGCTTATCATCGCCCAGTGCTTTCTTGAAGGTCTCTGTCAGCGTCTCTTCCTGTTTCTTGAGTGCTTCCTTGTCCTCTTCCTTCACTTCCTCGCGCAGCGTGTCATTGACATCGGCATCAATACGCAGGAATTTCAGGTTCTCATGCTTCTGCTCTTCCTGGCTGATGAATGGATTATCAATGCTGTGAGACATGATGATCGCATCCTGTCCGTTTGCCTTGAACAGGTTGATGTACTGGCTCTGCTCTTTCTCATTTGTTACATAGTAGATCTGGTTCTCATGACCTTCCTCTTTCGCCTTATCCATGCAGTCTTTCAGCGTCAGATATTTTCCGTCCAGATTCTTGTAAATGATGTAGTCATCCATCTTCTCAGCAAATTTCTCATCCTTGATGCAGCCGAATTTGATGAAGGGAGCGATATCATCCCAGTATTTCTCATAGGTCTCACGATCTGTCTTGCACATACCGGTCAGCTTGTCCGCTACCTTCTTGGTGATGTAATCGGAAATTTTCTTTACAAATCCATCATTCTGCAGCGCACTTCTCGATACATTCAACGGCAGATCCGGGCAGTCGATCACGCCCTTTAAGAGCATCAGGAACTCCGGAATAACTTCTTTGATATTATCGGCGATAAATACCTGGTTGTTGTACAGCTTGATGGTTCCTTCGATGGAATCGTACTCCGTGTTGATCTTCGGGAAGTACAGGATACCTTTCAGATTGAACGGATAGTCCATATTCAGGTGGATCCAGAACAGAGGTTCCTTGTAATCCATAAATACTTTGCGGTAGAAATCTTTGTATTCTTCATCGGTACACTCGTTCGGATGCTTGTTCCACAGCGGGTGAATGTCATTCAGTGCCACCGGACGTTTCAGGATCTTATATTTCTCGGTTCTCGGAGATACCTCCACGGTCTCTTTCGTGCCGTCCTCTTTCTCCTTTTCCTCGGTCTTTGCTTCCTCGACCACCGTCTCAACGATGGTGTCCTTGTCGGTGAGCTCATCCTTCTCGATGGTCTCATACTGCGGCTCTGCCGTTGCATTTTTCAGGTAAATCTCAACCGGCATGAAAGAGCAGTACTTCTGGATGACTTCACGTGCGCGATACTCATTGCAGAACTCAGTGCTGTCTTCATTTAAATAAAGGACAATCTTGGTACCATTGCCTTCCTTATCGCCCTTATCCATCGCAAACTCAGTGCCGCCCTCAGACTCCCAGTGAACCGGCTCTGCGTCTTTCTTATAAGAAAGAGTATCGATCGTAACCTTGTCCGCTACCATGAATGCAGAATAGAAACCTAAACCGAAATGACCGATGATCTGGTCTTCGTTGGCTTTGTCTTTGTATTTCTCCAGGAAATCCTGGGCGCCGGAGAAGGCGATCTGGTTGATGTACTCTTCCACTTCCTCGGCAGTCATACCGATACCATTATCCTCGACGGTGATCGTCTTGTCCTCGGAATTAACGGTAACCTGAATCTTATACTCCGTCTCCCCCGGCTCCTCATACTCGCCCATCAGCGCCAGCTTTTTCAGCTTCGTGATCGCGTCGCATCCGTTGGAAATCAGCTCACGATAGAAAATATCATGGTCAGAATATACCCATTTTTTAATGATCGGAAATATATTCTCGCTGTTGATTGATAAACTTCCTGTTTTTGCTGCCATATCTATACACTCCTTTTGATTGCAAAATACAGTGGATATCCGCTCCCGGAAATGGAGTCTGACAGTTTCACTCTGCCGCGTCCAATCCTGCTATCCAGCTACATAAATATGCGCTTGTAAAATTCTTTTTTTGTGATTTTCCATCACCGTGACTCTTATTTTAATACCAGCGTTCCAAGATGTCAATAGAAAATTAGCACTCTTTTTGTTGAGTGCTAATAAAATTTTAAAATTCTCCGTCTTGCCAATAAGAAGTCACTTGCGTCCCCCTCCCGCCTGCGATAAAATAGAATCTACGTTATTGTTTCTACATTACACAGAAAATAACGAATTTACCATCTCAGCGAGGATACATATGATTGCCTGCAATATCTGTGATATAAAATTATTTACCCAGAAATTGTTCATCGGAGAGACATTTGACCGCTTTCTGCTCAAGGAAGCGGAGATCGTGACGTTCAACACCTTCTCCATCGACGGACGCGTCCATAAAAGCTTTTATTCCGAAGAAGAGCGTGCCGAGGGGCAGATTGAAGAATATTCAACCTGGAAAACTCTGCGCCCGTTCTGTTTTTCCCTCATAAAAGGAAAAAAGCTTCCGGAGCGCTTCTCCATCATTTTGAAGCTTCCGAAAGCTGCCACCGAACAGTTTCTGACTGCCCGCAAAAGCCAATGGCTCCCGGAGCAGGTCGGCGGACTGTTCTTAAATATTCATTATGAAAACCAGCATTTAAGCTGTGTCACCGGGCTGTCGCTCAACCAATTTACGTTAGACAAGACGCTGGAACGCGAGTGGGACGAGTCGATCCGGACATTTTTGCGAAAAGAAGAGCTGCCGTTTGAGGAATAACGGCAGCCCTGTTTTATCGGGTTTTCAGTTGCACATCTTCGATTAATTCTCCCAGAGAATCAGTCCATTGTCATTCAATGCCTGTTCGATCTTTTCAATATTCTTCGTGGATTCCGGTGCGGTCCGTCTTCCCAGTTCACTCATGAGCGCCTCCGTTACCAGCATCAAAGCAGTATCACCGCTCGGATGGTTCACAGAATTCGTATCAATCACTACATCTGCGATCTTTACCAATGGATTTAAGCTTGTATTTGTGATCAGTATCATCGGGATTCCCAGGTTATGTGCTAACTCTGCCACACGAATCGTCTTTTTCGTACACGGCCAGACCGAATACACTAAAAGCACATCCTTCGGCGTCGTATTGATTGCAATCCGGTCATAGACAAACTCTTCCTCCCGGCTGAGCTGGCGGATATGCGGATAAAAGCGCTCTGCCACATATTCAAAATACAGCGCCAGCGCCTTGCTGGAACGCATTCCCAATATATAGAGCTGATCTGATTCCAGCATCAGCTGGATTGCCGCCTCAAACTGGGAAATGTTTGACGGCGTACAGAGATTTTCAAGCACCTGGATTCCGTCCGCGATCGCCATATGGAACGTATCCCGGCTCGCCGTCTCCGAGGTACGGGAAAATTCCTGCCGCAGGCTACGGTACGGCGTTGTATTTTTCAAAAGCGATTCCTGTGCCAATGCTTTCTTAAATGTAGTGTAGCTGTCAAAGCCAGAAGCTGTACCGACGCATGACCGTCGTGCTTCCCACACCCGCATTTTCCGCCAGCTCCGCCACCGTCATCACGCCGATCTTTTCATAATTCAGCGCCAGATAATTGCAGAGAATTCTCTGTTTTTTCGGTACGGCATCCTTGATTTTTATGATCTGTTCCAATACTTCATTGCCCATCGTTTATCCTCATTCATTCCAAGATTATCACTCGATTTTCGTTTGGTTTTATTATATACTTTCCTTACAAATTCGTCAATTTGACATTTGTTTTTCGTCAAAGCAGACAAATTTCGGAGGATTTCTTTGTAAAAAAGGTAAATTTTATTCTTTATTATTGTATTTTGGTTGATTTATTCCTTTACAAATTCTATAATCATATCATAAATGTCGTTTATGGAATAAATATTCTATTTTTAGGAAGGGGATACTCAAATGCAACAAACTCGATCACCTTACCAAATCGCCATGATCCAGATGGACTGCGATTTGTTCCATGTTTCTAATAATCTTGACAAAGCAGAGAAACAGATCCGGGAAGCAGCCGCTCACGGGGCAAAATTGATTTGTCTGCCAGAGGTATTTAATGTCGGCTATCTCGGCACCTGCATCCCAGATATGATGAAGCTCGCCGAAACCGAAGATGGACCTTCCCTGACACGGATGCGTAGTCTGGCAAAGGAACTTTCAGTCTTTATTCTGGCTCCGATCCTTTTTTCCACCCCATCTGGAGTCGAAAACTCTGCTTTTTGATCGATGATACCGGCACGATTCTCGGGCATTATTCAAAAACGCATCCCGTCGGAGACGAACGAACTTATCTGCAGCGCGGCACCCAGTACCCGGTCTTTGAGACAAAACTCGGAAAGATCGGCGTCGTCATCTGCTACGACGTATGCTTTCCAGAAACCGTCCGCCTGCTGACACTGGCCGGTGCCGAACTGGTTTTAGTCCCGGCCGCATGGCGCGCCAGCTACTATTTCAAAGAATGGTGGGATTTAAACCTTGCGTGCCGTGCCCTGGACAATCTTGTATACATAGCCGCAGTCAACCGCTGCGGATTGTCCGGCGATGAGATCTTCGCAGGAAAAAGCCAGCTGCTAAGTCCTATTGGAGAACGGATTGACAGCTGCGGCGTTCAGGAAGAAGCTATTTTATATGGAAGCGTTGATTTAAACCGGATTGCAAAAGAACGTGATTTCAATACCGTTCTGACCGACCGCCACCCGGAGGACTATCGTCCTATCTGGGATACACCCTACAAGGAGGAATCATAAATGACTGATAAAAATGCTAAAAATGAAAACTCAAAAATTCGCATCATGACCTTTTTCCCGCCGTTTATTATTCTGGTCGCGTTCCTTGTTTTAAGCCTTGTCGATCAGGAAACTTTTCTGGGAGTCATCAATAATATCAACAACTGGATCATCAAAATCTCGGCTGGGCTGCCAGCATTCTTGCCCTTGCAATCGTAATCGTCGCCGTTGTTGCCATGTTTTCCAAATTTGGCGATGTACGAATCGGCGGTGAGGACGCCAAACCAGAACTAAGCAATTTTTCCTGGTTTACTATCGCCCTCACAACAACCATGGCAGCCGGTGTCCTCTTCTGGGGACCGGGAGCCGATCGCGCATTACGCTTACCCGCCGACCGAATTATACGGCGTTGAACCTTCTACCAGCGGTTCCTGAAATTTGCCATGGAAACCATGTTCCTTCACTGGACGATCGTTCCATATTGTATGTATACGGTTCCGGCGGTTGTATTTGCTTTCATGTATTACAACGCGAAAAGCCGTATTCCATCGCCAGTGAAGTTTCCCCTCTTCTGGGTGACCGCTGCTACCATCCTCGCTGGATGCAGACCATCGACGCAATCACCTTATTTGCCATCGGTGCCGGTATGGCTGGTTCTGTTGCACAGGCATTCATGAATATTTCCGGTGGTATCTCCAAAATGCTTGGACTTCCATCTAATGCCCGCCTCTGGTTTATGGTCGGTATTGTCGTTGCCGCTGTCACGGTTGCTACGGCTGTTTCCGGTATCCAGAAAGCCATGAAGCATGTTTCCAATATCAACGTATACGGCTTTGCTATTTTCCTGATTTTCCTGCTGGTATTTTCAAATGCCTCCTTCCTGTTCAACCTCTCTACCGAGGCATTGGGCGGTTTCGCAGGTACCTTTATTGAACGTATCCTGATTACTGGTGAATCCGTTGGAACCCAGTGGCCGCAGTGGTGGACCACCTTCTACTGGTTCAGCTGGATGGCATGGGCACCTACCTCTGGCGCTTTCATGGGACAGATCGCTTATGGACGCAAGGTAAAACACGTGCTTGGATTATATGTAGGTCTTTGTGCTTCTGTCAGTGCCCTGTGGATGGTTTTAGTCAGCGGTACCTCTCTGTGGGTTCAGACTTCTGGACTGTTCGACCTCGTTGCATCTTATGACCGCGGCGTTGAGAATGTTCCTTATGATATGTTAGGAGCTCTTCCGCTTGGAAATCTGATCATCCCATTATTCGTTGTTCTGATCTTCCTCAGCACCATTACCGCCTGCAACTCCAACTGTATCGCTATGGCAGGCATCTCCACTCAGGGTATCAACCCGGATTCCCCGGACTCCCCGATGTGGTTAAAGCTTGTGTGGTGTGTCGTTCCGATGGCAGTCGGCTACATCATGATCGCAACCGTTGGTGTCAATGGTGTCAAGATCATCGCAAACTTCGGCGGAATGTTCGCCGCCCTCATCATGATCGGCGCAACCGCCAGTCTGGGAATTCTGATTAAAAATTATAAAAATTTGATAAAACAGGATCTGGCAGTTCCGATAAGGTATAGCTTTTCAAATTAAAAACGTTCGCACAAAATATAAAAACATATAAAAATTAAAGAAACCTCTGCAATTCTTCCTTGATTACAGAGGTTTCTTTGACATATATTTCCTATATTGAACCATTTATCATATAATCATGTTGAAAGGAACGTCATGAAATTTGCACAAACTAATCCAATCCTAGGAGCTATCCTATACAACTTCTTATTTGGCATTTCTTATTTACCGCTAAAAATCTTAACTGCACGCCTAAATGGAAATACCGCACTACTAATTGCACTTCGTTTTGCAATCTGTCTTGTGCTACTTTACGCCTTAAAACATACCGAACGAATTCATCTACGTTCTCTTCGTGATATGGGCATATGTATTCTTCCTATCTGTATTTTCCAGTTGCTTAATGGCTTTTTTGAAACCACCGGCATGTGCTTCTATCCTTCTGGGAAAGCAAGTGTGATTCTGGCATTAATCCCGCTAATCACCACCTTGCTTGCCATTCCGTTTTTTCACGAAAAGCCCTCTGCAGGACAATTTTTCTTTATTCTTCTTAGCTTTTTAGGTATTTTCATTGTTGCCGGAAATTCTGAGGATAAGGCTGCAACCGTATGGGGCTTTTTCCTGTTGTTAATGGCTGCCTTTATGTCCTCTTCCTTAAATCTCTGTATCCGGAAGCTCGGAAAACATCTGACACCTCTGGACATTACCTATGCTATGAGCTTCGCTATGTTCGCCGTTTATGGAAGCATTTCTCTGATAACGCACCTTGTTTCCAACGATCCCATCGAGTTATTTCGTCCGCTCGCGGATCCTGTTATCGTTGGCTGTCTTCTTGCCTTATCCATCGGGTCCTCACTTTATGCTTCAGCACTGCGGAACATAGTTTTTACCCATATGTCCATGGCTACTGCATCCAGCTTCAGCGGCATCTCCACTGTTACAGCTGTATTTACAGGCGTTATTATTCTTAGCGAGCCTTTCGGTTTCCATGAATTTTTCGGTATTGCTCTCGTCCTTCTGGGAATCTGGGGAGTCAATGCACTTCACCATAAAAATGGGAGATTTTCTTTCTCTCATCATTCTCCTCTATTTCACCTACATTAGTCCGAGGCGAACTTTCTATCAATAAAAAATGTGTGGCTGTTCATTTTCATGTCCAACCACACATTTTTCAGAATATACAAAGACTTATTTACTTATGACCTCTGCTTCACCTTCCCGAAGCTCATTCATCTTCTCATTATGTACACCAAAGCATTTTGCACATATCAGGAAGAGCACCACAGCAATTCCCGTTTCAATCACACCAACTGCAATACATCCCATGGAAACCGTCAAAATTGGCGTAAATGCGATGATAAAGACCTCAATCACGGACTGCAGCGTATACGAATATCCATAGTCATTCAATGTGCCGCTCTTTCCTTCCGGATCTACAATTCGAAGAAGCGTAACACCGATTGCCACCACTCCTGTTGTCCATCCAAATACAAAAATTGATCGTTCAAACCAGAAATTGCGGAACAGCTTCTGTCCAACTACAAATACTAAAAACAGGGATGTCAGCATTCCTAATACACATAAAACTAAAATCGGACCTGCAAATTCAAGTACAATGGAAATCGAAATAGATGCCACACCAAAGCCAACCAGATAATCGGTTACCATCGAACCAATCCGTCCTTCCACATGCTCATCAATACTGTCTTTAAAACGTGTATGCCCTATAATCGTGTTAATAATGACACCAAATATCATTGCCAGGCACATAACCGGTAATTCTACATTCGGTAAGAACTGTTTATAAAATCGTAGAACTTATAACCACACAGTGTTGCAGTCAGCGTGAGTGCAAGATGAAATGCCAACGGATCCATACTCATTGGATTGATGGTTTCTTCTCCCATCGAATTTCTCTTACCTACTGGAACGATTCCTGTGCGGCACTCTTCCGGAAGAGATTCCGCTTTTTCTACCAGACGTGTTCCTCCATGTCTGGTTGCATAGTTAATACAGGCAATTCCTACAAACAAACCAACTAACAGGCCCACGGTTGCAAACGTCTGCCCCAGTACAACGCCATCTTCACGTCCCAGTGAATTGTTAAGTGCCGTTCCAATCGTTGAAGCATAGCCATGTCCACCGCAAAATCCAGATGGCATCAGCAGGGCAATTTCTGTAAATACATTTGGAAACAAAATTTTTATCAGTGCACCGCCTACCAGCAGTGCAATACCAAAACAGAAAAATTCAGCTCCCATATTGACACAAAAGGAATCGCCCACCTTTGTCAGAATCTGTTTTACATTGGTTTTATCTTTTTTCCCCAGGAACAAACCGCCAAATAATACACATACCAGCATATAAGCATAACTTCCTATTTTACCGCTCCACGGAATCACGTTTAAAAACTGCGGTCCCAGGACAAGTCCCATCAGACCTGCCAGAACAGACGCTGGAATATAAAACATCTGCAAAAATTTTATACGGGAACGCAGGAACTGGGCTATAATCAGCAGCAGCGACATAAATGCAAAATCATATAGAAACGACATATTGGTATATTCCATAGATATCCTCCTTCCAGTACACTATATTACCCCTTACCTTCTTAAAAGTACTTCTCGAAAGAAATAAAAAGGTCAAGAATTCTTATAAGTAAACTTATAATTGATTTCTGACCTTTTTTTTTCATATTCAATTATCAAATTTACTATAACTCTCCCAGCACCTTCCGGGGCACCGTATGCGTCATCACATAAATCTCATCTTCCGTGATTCCCTCATCCAGCAATGTCTGCATAAACAGCTTCATCGCTTCCACCGGGTGTTCTCTTGAAGTCTGCCCCCGATCCGTTACCATAAAACAGTGTTCTGCTCCGACTACCCGGATATGGTCTGCCATCTCCTGCGCCGTGCATTCCTTTTCTGCCACATTATACCAGCATTTTTCAATATAAACGCCCAGAGCTGCCAGCTGTTTCTGCGTTTTTACATCGACACGCGTCCGCGGAAATTCTGGATGTGTCAGAACCATACGGTTTCCCTGCCGGATTCCCTCCTGACACAGGAGAATACTTTCCTCCGGGCTGATGTGCCCGGTCGCGACTGCCGCATCATACTTTCTGGCAATCCTCAAAATCTCCAAAACCTCCGCCCTCAGCTCCCCTGTTTCGGTCAGGATAGAGATTCCAGAGCGGTCAAAGAAATCTCCCGGCATATTCCCGGAACACAAAGAGTTCTTTGCGTCCCGGGTCGGCATCCACACGATACGGCATCCGCGCTTCATCGCATTTTCAACCGCATATGGATTGAGTCCTCCGACTGGCCAGTTTAACACCAGACCGCCATAGGCTTTCGTACACGAAGCACAGTGGATATTGGCCAGAATTGCCCGCGCAATCGTGGACTCATAGTGAGATTTCAGCATAATTCCTGCCATTCCGGCTCTCCCGGCTTCTTCTAACAGCCCGTAATCATCCAAAACTCGATGAAAGGGGGACGGGGCTGCGTGCATATGGAGGTCATACGCTCCCTGCATTAAATATGCAATCTCTTTTTCTCTGTCCATAGATTATTTCTGTAAACCAAACTGGAATGCTTTCAGATTCTCCTTGTAGAATGCTGCCAGCGCGTCAGCCAGTGCCTGGAACTTCGGATCGTCGTCGAACATCCACTCATTGTGCTTGCCATCTACATAGTATAACTGCTTCGGCTCCTGTGCCGACGGTATGCTTCTTCCGCCTCTACACGCTGATTCAGCTCGTTATAATAGCCATGACCTACAAAGACAGCACGCGGTGCGATTCTCGGAAGCAGGTCTTCTACGTTGAAACGGATGAAGCTCTCGCCGATTGCGGTGCTCATCGGGGTCGGGAACTCCTCGCCGTTATCCTTGTTGACAGAATCGCCGATACCGCCGTTGATCTCTTTTAATACATGGTCTGTATAGAAATCGCCGCTCTCTGTGATGTTCGGATAATCGGTGTACGGATGCATCAGAACCGGATCGTTGGTTGTAATTCTCTTGATACGGTCTTCTCTGAGGCGTGCAACGCTCTTTCCAAACTTATCATTTCCCATGCCGTCACGCATCCAGCGCTCGCCATTTACAAAGCTGTTCAGGGTTGCAATCGCTTTTACTTCCTTGTCACGCGCTGCAACGGTTACGCATACAGCACCGCCGACACCCCATCCAAGAAGTCCGCAGCGTTCCGGATCTACTTCCGGCTGAATCTGCATAAAGGTAAATGCGTTTGCCACGTCTTCAACCTCTGTCTCAAGGGTTGTGTGTACTTCGGCAGGCATGGATGAACATTCTCACTCGGCTTAAATCCTCTGTAATCGAAGCCCATGCATACAAATCCTCTTGCTGTTAAAGCTCTTGCAAACAGTGCCGGATAGCACTTATTAACGCCGGTCCATCCAGAGTTACACAGAACTGCTGGTCTCTTCTCGCCCTCTTTGTAATCATCCGGGAGATAAATATCTCCTACCATCTTTGCGCCTTCGCTGTAGAATACAACTTCTCTTGTTTTCATGTTGAAATCCTCCATTTCATTTAATTTGTTCTTTTTTGTCGGTTATGGAATTTTTGTTCCTTTTGTGATTTTATATTAGATCATGTTGCAGAATTTGTCAACCATATTTTTGAAAAAAGAATGTATTTTCCATTTTGTATAGTTTTAGCTTCCTGTTTTTGTTGATTCGTTCCAAATCTTGAAACAAAAAAGGATGTACGACCACTTCCAACTCCAGTCGCACATCCTTTTTCTATCTAATCTTCATTTTATTCCATCATCAATGTGTCGCCACATAATATCCCAGCGTTGCCGGGACTGCCTTATTCTGGTTCCAGATCGCCGGATATTCCGAGAAAGATACCGGGCAGGTGGAACGTCCTACCTCGATCGTGATACCAGGGATGCCTGCTGCCTGCTGCAGCCAGTCCTTCAATCCGCCGACGCCCTTGCTTCCAAGAACGGAATAACCATTCAAGGCATGAACAGCGTTTGCCAGCGCCTTGGACTCTGCCGCTTTCTGGTTGTTCTGCGTATCCCAGTAAATCACATTTCCCATCGCATGATAGTTGATAACCGCATTGAATCCGTTCCGTCGTTCGTGGGCTTAATATTGGTGGATGGATGGGTTAAGACATTCCCTCCCAGTTTGCTGCAAAGTTATAGTTCAGATCGACACCGCGTGCATTCGCCTTCCAGCGTCTCATATACTCTTCATAGCTGACCGTTGTCCGGCTGGATGCCTTGTCCGCCGCGTACGCCGCCTGCATCGTCTGGCGCAGTTCCTCCGACTGGATACCATTCTCGCCCATCTGGCTGATCGTAACTCCATCCGGATTCAGCATCGGCACAAAATGAAATGCCACCTGTCCCAATATGTTAGAAAGCGGCTGCGTCATATAGGTACCATTATTCGTAAATCCAGCTGCGATACTCGAGCTGCTGCATCATCAGCGGTACAACGATATACTCTCTGGCATGAATCGCCCCTGGAACAAAATCTTCTTGGATGCGTTCGGATTGCCGACAATCACATCGTAGATATCACGTCCGTCCGCCGATTTTCCAATCGATTTCACGGTCACTGTTCCCGGATAACGGCTTGCCAGCGCCGAAATATCGTTTGCCATCTGGCTATAGGAATACTTGTCCACCGGATTGACAACCGGATTAGATAACGTCTGATTATAATAGGAATTATCCGCCTGCTGTCCCGCATTCGCGTTCGTGTCAGTTCCTGCCGCCGCATTATCGGTCGTGGTTCCCGGACCGCCCGGTCCGATCACTGGTGCTGCCGCTGCCGGATCATCCGCCGGTCCTGCATACGCTGTAACTGCCGATAAGCTGCTGCACACAACTGACAGGGATAAACAAGTTGCCAAAGCGCCTTTTCGCAGGCGCTGAATTTTATTTCGTTGACTCATTCTCATGTCTCCTTCTAGCCCTTTCAAACTCTTACAAACAATGTTTCTATTATAGATTTACATCTGTCGAATGTCAACGAACTGCATAAAACTGAAAGAAAAAAGAAAGATACTTTTTCCAATTTATATTTTACTTTAACTTACCTAAAATCAGCACCACTGCCGTAATAATCAGGACAACGACGAAAATTCCCGCCATTCCTTTTCCCATAATTGCCAGCGAAATCAAAAAATTATTCCACATCCGATATTTTCCTCCATCTCAATCAGTGCAATGTCTGTCTCTTGATTTTCATCATTCAAGTGCAGCCTTCCTTTTCCATTTTATCTGCCCGACAGACCAATATTACAAATACTGGCTTACCAGCTTAATAACCAGTCCGCCCGCGATGACCGAGGCGATCTGCCCCGATACATTGGCGCCGACCGCATGCATCAGGATAATATTTCCCTTTTCCTCCTCCATCGCCAGCTTCTGCACCACGCGTGAGGACATCGGGAATGCAGAAATGCCCGCCGCACCGATCATCGGATTGATTTTCGTCTTCAAAAACAGGTTCATAAATTTAGCAAACAGCACACCACCGATCGTATCAAAGATAAATGCAATCAGACCGATTCCCATAATCAGAAGCGTGTCAACCCGCACAAACGCATCCGCACGCATACTGAACGAAATCGTGATGCCAAGCAGCAGGGTAATCAAGTTTGCCAGCTCGTTCTGTGCCGTCTGGGAAAGTGCCGGAAGCACGCCGCACTCGCGGATCAGGTTTCCAAACATCAGAAATCCGACCAGCGCCACCGATGCCGGAGAAATCAGTCCGACAATGATAGTAACTACAATCGGAAATGCGATCTTGGTCGTTTTGGACACATTTTTCGGACTGTAGGTCATGTGAATCCGGCGTTCTTTTCGTCGTCACCAGACGGATCGCAAATGGCTGGATGATTGGCACCAACGCCATGTAGGAGTACGCCGCCACCGCGATCGCACCCACATAGTTGGAATGCATGATCTGGGAAACCAGAATGGAAGTCGGTCCATCCGCCGCACCGATGATTCCGATCGACGCTGCATCCCTGAGTTCGAATCCCATCAGCGATGCCACACAGATCGCAAAGAAAATGCCAAACTGCGCCGCCGCACCAAATAAAAACATGATCGGCTGTGACAGAAGCGGTCCAAAGTCAATCATTGCCCCGATTCCGATAAAGAGCAGAATCGGAAGCGCCTCCGACGCGCTGATCGTCGTCTCAAACAGCCACTGTATAATACCCTGTGTCTCCCCGATGCCCTCCGTCACCTGGTTAATGACGCCGGATAATGGCAGGTTTACCATGATCGCGCCGAATCCCATCGGCAGAAGCAGCGCCGGTTCGTATTCCTTTTGACCGCCAGCCAGATCAAAGCCCGCCGATCAGATACATCACAAACTGCTGCGGCGTGATCGCCATGACGCCTTCCCATAAAAATTCCATGTTGTTCCTCCTGTTAATTTTGTTTTCCTTCATAAATATTCTGTTTCCTGGAGCCCCTTGCCAAGATACACCTGCTCTGGCAGCTGTCTTTCTTCGCGCCAGATATGCAGCCATGCGAGTATTTTTGTTTCATAGGACGCAATTTCCTATGAAATATGAAAAAGAATGTGCCTTGGCACATTCTCGCGCCGAGCGCGGTCGCTTGCGACATGTTTCTGCTTCGCGCGAGTGCGCATCCTCGCGGAGCGTTTTTTGTTTCATAGGACACAATTTCCTATGAAACAAAAAAGACTTTCAGCATACGTTTCATCCACATATGCTAAAAGTCTTGTTCCTCACATTTGAATCATACGGCACACGCTTTTTGTTACAAAAGCACACTGCCATCTGACTTACACAAGGCATGTAACCATGAGGTTTACTATCCTCAGGGTCTGTTGGTTACATGGTTATAACTACTCCCTTTTAACGCGATCATCATATCATACGGTTTTTTCCCCGTCAAGGTCAAACTGAGTATTTTGTGTTAAGAAAATGAAAAGCTGCGAAAGCACGAAACCTGCTATGCTTCCGCCGGCATATTGACACCCGCGATCTTAATATTAACTTCCAGAACCATCAGACCGGTCATATTTTCAATCGCTGTCTTTACTTTGTCCTGCACCTTTTCACTGACTGCCGGGATGCTGTAGCCATATTTCATATTTAAGGACAGATCCACAACCACGTGATCCTCGGTTACGGTCACTTTCACGCCCTTGCTCAAATTTTTCATGCCGAGCTTTCCGACCAGTTCATTTGTGATATTGCCAGCCATCGAATCGACACCGTCTACCTCGGTCGCTGCCAGACCTGCGATGATCGCCACTACCTCATCGGCAATTTTCACTTCTCCAATGCGGTCCTTTTCATATACGATATGTGTGCTTCTATCTTCTGCTTCTCGCCATTCCAAATCCCTCCTGACCACTTCCATGTACGCCCGGAATCTTCTCTTCCCACAAAAAACAGATGCTCGAATACTTCCAGAAATACATTTCAATTAAGTGTTTTATTATACCAAAAATACAGGAGTTTGCAAAGGCATTTCCGGTTCGAATCTCATCCGAGTTACTGTTCACGCATACGTGCCCAGTAACGGAATTTGCCGTGGCTTCGCATTTTAATACGGCAAATTCCTGCTGCCACCACGTTTTCTTACGGCACTTTCGGTTCCAAAGTGCCTACCCGGGAACATTAACTCATCCGAACTTCCTCAATCTCCCAGGTTTAAAGGAAATCACGATATTCTCCGCCGATATCTCGGTTTTCCGTTTTACAATATCCTCGATCTGCGCGCGCTGCGGATCTGTGATGGACGGCGCGTTGACAACGACATCCACTTTTCCATCCGTTGATGCTGACAACCGGATCGGCAAATCCTTTCGCCATCAGAAGCGTTTCCGCTGCATTTTCCTTCTCCGCTATCGCATTGAGTGCCAGCATATCCTGAACGGCTGCCTCTTTTGCCGACGCATCCAGATTTTCATTGTTAATCAGGGCATTCAGTGCTTCGCGGTTCTTGGCGCGGATCTGTTCACGGCTGAGCTGTACATTGGCTATGTACTCTGCCACGCCGGTTCCGCCTGTCAAAACCGCCTCGCCCGGGTTATCGACTGCCGGATTGTCCGCAGATGCCTCCTCTCCGTCCGCCGCCCCCTGCGCTGTGCCCTCCTCACTGCCTGCTGCCAGCGGATCGCCCTCTCCCGGATCGTCAAGACTTGCAATCTCCTCATATTCACCGTCCGCCACGCTTCCGGACACCGCCTGATTTTCCGAATATATATCGCTATCTGAAATCTTGGTCGCCCCCGCTTCATATGTATCCGCCCCCGGCAGATCGGATTTTCCCGCATAGTTGAGATACCCCGCCGCCGCAATCATGATTGCCAGCGTCGTGATGATGATTGATTTCTCCTGAAAACGCGTTTCATCTTCATTCTCATATTTGCATACTCCTTTATTCCACCCGCTTTAATACTTTTATTTTATGTGCCGGCAGTCCGAATAATGCCTGCATCGCTTCCGAAATTTCCTTCTGTACCGACGCATTTCCTCCTCCCTGTGCGCTGATCACGATACCGGCAATCTCCGGTGCCAGCTCTTTCTCAACTACCGGTTCCCCGCTGCACAACTTCCCGCCAGCACGGTGCTCTCCCGCAGCGATTCATCCGCCTGCTGCCGCGTACCACCCGAAGAATCCGTCTCCGAGGTGGCCGACCGGCTTCTCTCCTTATCCACCCGCAGCACCTTTTCCGAAGAAGAAAACAGAGTCAGCATCACATCCACCTCACCCACGCCGTCCACCTTCTTTAAACGTCCGGATCCGCTGCTCCAGGCGAAGCTCGTAGAGGCGGTTGGCGTCCTGCTGCTGGATGCAGTGCCTGGCAGACCTGTTTCGACATCCGAACCACTCTCTTCTGAACTTCCATTTTTGTCCTGCCCTGCTCTATTCCCAGCGTTTGTTCCTGTTCCACTCTCCGCCCATCTTTCCCCTGACTGCCAGACTCCCGTCTCAATCGTCTTCTTCCCAAACGGCGCATATAAGATCAGAATTGCCAGCCCAAGCACCAGCAAAATCAGCCATTTTCATTTCGTTTGACCCATTCCCTGTCAAGGTTCCATCCTGACTTCCACATGATCCGCCTCCACCTGATAAAACGATGCCAGCCGCTGCTGAAGCTCCCAAATCTTTTCCCCATTCATCCAAGAAACTGCCTGCGCGGCGGCGGTTCTCCTGCTTCTGCTCCTGTTCAAGTGAAATTTCAATCGGGGAAATTTTTTCTATTTCAATCATCGAACTCGGATCCTCCTGTTCCGCCGCTTCCATCCCCGCTTCCATCCCGCCTTCCCGCCACATACACCGTCACACTCCGCACCGAGGCAAATTGCTCCGACTCCGGATCTTTTTCAGCTCTACGTCCGCCTTTTCCACGGAAAATCCCGCTTCCGCTGCCACCCGCACTGCCTCCTTGGACGCTTCCGCCTCATACTGGCTCAAAACCATATTTCTGCGCCGCACCTCTATCTCATCCATCTCACTTTTCAGCTCGCCCGCTTCATTTTCAAACGAAAGAGATGTAAACAGATAATTCAGCCGCTCCTCCAGACGCAGCCCGTCCGTCAGCGGCTTCAGCACAATCAGAAGCAGGATACAGCCCGCAAACAGACGGATATATTTTTCATACTTATGTGCGGGCAAAGCCCGGTCAGAACTGTCAGAAACACTAGATAACTGACGATATTCCCGCCCAGTGAGTAATTGCTTCCATCTTCTACCCCGCAAAATAAGCCGCGTTCGTGCTCACACACACCACCGCGATCGAAAGCGCAAATAACACCACCGCCGAACCAGCTGCTGCCAGCAAAAAATAAAATCCTTTCGCCACTGCGCCGACTGCCTCCACCACCCGGCTGTCACTGACCGGCTGCAAAAGCGCCGCGCTTCCCTGACACCCCAAATAGAGGATTAAAAGTTTCAAAAGCGGCAGAAGCGACACCGCCGCCAGCACAAGCACTCCCCCGATGCCCACCGTATTCCGGATCAGGACGCTGCTTCCAAGAAGTACCTGCGACACTGCCGCCGCGCCCTGTCCGATTCCCGGTATCAGGCTGACCGCCCGCCGCAGCGCCGTCTGGCGCACCGAATCTGTATACGGCGCAATCATTCCCTGCAGCACATGAAAGCCCAGCACCACTCCCAAAAGCGCCTTGCTGCCCCAGCGCATCCCCTGTTCCAGCAATTCCAACGCTTTTGAAAACAAATCCTTCGAGCTTAAGTGTCCCGCCAGCGACAGCAGGACATACAACTGGGTGCATGGCAGAAACAACTGTAAAAACACCCATTCCGCCACATTGACAGAAGCAAGTGTCCACGCATATCCGGCTGCTGCCGAGGTACTTCCCCCGGAAAAGGAAACAGCCAGAAAAAAAGCAGGAACCAGCACCCGGACAAATTCAAAGAGCTGCTCCAACAGTGTCCGCGTGATCCGCACCCCATTCAAAAAACTGGCGGCAAGCAGTGTAAAAATCAGAAGATACGTGACATAAAAGCCCATCTCCGATACCTGACTGTCGGCAAAGAGACTCGAAAAGCTGGCGAACACCGCTCCTAAAATTCCCAGAAGTATGACCTGCCCCATCCATCTGCCATTTTCTGAAATTTCCCGAAATAGGGCTGTCCGGCAAAAATCCATCAGCATCCGAACCACTCTCTGATAATTGCCAGAGAGAAGCATCGAAAGGATTTCCCGGAATGAAAGCCCCGGGACTGCCGAACCTCCCGCTTCCCTTAAAATGCTTCGATTCTGCTTAAATCCAGTGAGTTCAGAAGAGAATCCATGTTCTCGCCAGAAACACTGAAATCCGAATCTTCGGATATCTTTTCACCATTTGCCGCCGACACCGTTAAATGATTTCCTGCCATCAAATATACACTCAAGAATATAACGCTCACTGCCCGCACAACCATCTTTGTTCCCACCGTCACCTGCTCTCACCATCTCTCCGCTTTTCTGCACTCACCACTTCCCTACGCCAAAAACTGCTTCACCGTCTCCAACAACGCCAGCAGAATCGGCATACTGACCGCCAGAATGGACAGCTTCGCAAATATCTCAATCTGTGTTCCCAGCGAACCGTACCCGGCATCCTTGCAAATCCCGGAGGCAAATTCGGCAATATAAGTGATTCCCGCCATTTTCAAAAGCGCCGACAAATACACTGGACTGATCCCGATGCAGGATTCCATCGTCCGAAGTGTTTTCAGAATCACTTCCAGCTTTCCCGCCGCATAAAAAGAGACACAGCCCCGCCGCCATCACAATGTACGTCCCATACTCGCCGCCTTTTCCCTTGAGCTGGACTGCCAGAAGAACTGCCGTGATCCCAAGAACCGATACGGTTAAAATTGACATTTTTTACCGTCCTTCCTGCAATGTACTCTCGGGTCTTTCCCGCACTCGCTTTTGCGGCTGATTTTTCGCCAGCTGCACCCGAATTTCATCAACATACGCCTCAGAAATTTGGGCACTGACAAAAATCATCTCACAAAATCAAGCACAGAAGATTCCGAGAGTCCATAACGCAAACAATTCCTTCATCGTCTCAAACAACTGATAAATATACGGCACCATCCAGAACAGTACCAAAAGAAGACCCGCAAGACTTGTGAGAAATGCCTGTTCCTCCCGCCCGCTGTGTTTGAGGATCTGACAGAGGACGGAAACCAGGATACCGACTGCCGCAATCCGAAATATTAGATTAACTCCCATTTTCTTCCCCCACTTACATCAACACCACTGCCAGAAACAGCCCGCCTAGTATCCCAAGTCCCCAGCACAGCCGTTTCTTCTCCGGCTCTTCCCGCCGCAGCTGCTCAATCGCCCGTTCCAATTCTTCCAGATACAGTGCCAGCGTCTTTTGCTGCATTTCCAGATCGAGATATCCGATGCTGTTTCCAAACCGACACATCAGCTCCCATTCCTCTGTTCCTAACATCGGACGAATCCCCTGCTCTTCCAGAACCGCTTCCCAGATACTCCCAAACGGACACTCTGGATTCGCTTCCAGCCGCTCTCCTGCCACCCAAAATAGCTTCCCCGCTTTTCCATCCCCGCGTGCCCCCGCCCGGCACAGTGCCAGAGGAAGAACTGCCTGTGTATACCCAATCTCTCCCCGCAGTCCGCGGCAATCCGTTTTACTTCCTCCAAAACGCCTCCGGCCAATCAGGCGCAATGCCTCACCCCCTCAATCCCCGCACACGATACACATACAAGGCAGATTCCAAGCAATTTTATCCACATATGAGCTCCTCGCCAGCTGCATCATATACCGCCTCCACCGTTCCCGGTCCGCGTCTATTTCCCAGCACCACATACCGCTCAAACCGTTTTTCTTGCAAAAAAGAGGACAAGCCCGGTTTTTCCCGGATGTCCTCCATCGAATTTCCATGTACGGTTGCCAGAATCCTGCAGCCACAGTTCATCACATAGCGAAGCGCCTCAAATCATTCTCACCGCCGATCTCGTCCACCGCGACCACCTCCGGTGCCATCGAGCGGATCAGCATCATCATTCCCTCCGCCTTGGGGCAGGCATCCAGTACATCTGTCCGGCAGCCAACATCGTTTTGCGGGATTCCCTGATAGCAGGCGGCAATCTCGAACGTTCATCCACCACCCCGACCGTCTGCGCCCTCACTTTTCCACCATGCTGCTTCCTCATCTCCAACATTTTTCCAGCTTTATTTTCATGTCCTGCACCTGCCTTAGGCCGTTCAAAGCTCCCCGTCAAAGCAGAGCTATCCTTTCCCTCTTCTCCATCCGACACCATCCGGATCAGATCCGCAGAGTGTTGTTTTCCGCATCTCGGCGGCGCAATCAGAAGCGTATTCCGGATACTTCCCGTCCCTGGATCCGTCAAAATCGACCGTATTTTTGCTGCACATCCTATCATCTGATGCGAAAAACGGACATTTAAAAAGGTTATCGGATGAATCGCCTTTATATGTCCGTTTTCCAGTATCGTCCTTCCAGCCACGCCAATCCGGTGTCCGCCCTGCACGGTCAGAAACCCTGCCGGATTTCCTCCCCGTAAGCATAGAGGGAAGAACGAGCCGCGCACTGCAGCGTCTCGTCCACATCCTCCGGCTGACCCGGAATCCACTTCCGGCTGTGTACTCTTTATTTTTATATATGTAATACAGCGGCGCGCTAACCCGCAGCCGTACCTCTTCCATTCCATCCGCCTCAAGCGGAAGCGCCAGAAGCTGCTCCCGGATATTCCGGGAGAAAAAATGAAACAGCGCCCTCACATCCTGCTTTGATTGTTCCTCCTTCATCAGCCCGTCCTCCTTACCTCAATATATGAAGGACTGGCTAAAATATACCATCCGCCTATGCATGCACGGACGCACTTTCCATCCGCCGGAGCCGTCTTACCTCCACGCCTGCCATCGCAAGCGCCACCACGCCCGCCACAAAGTCCGCGATCGGTCCGGCATACATGATGCCGTCAATGCCGATAAACAGCGGCAGAATCACAATCAGCGGCAGCAAAGAGAATCTGGCGCGTCAGGGACAGGAAAATACCCTTTTTCGGTTTTCCAATCGCCGTAAACAGGTTCGACGCAATCGGCTGCACACAGTTTAAGAACGTGAAAAACAGGTAAATCCGGAAATATTTTTCCGCAAACTGGAAATACATCTCCGATCCTTCCCCGAACAGCCCGATGATCGGACGCGGAATCAACTGGAAACACGCAAAGGACACCGCCGACACCGCAAATCCCCACCTGAGCGCCAACCCATACACCTGCCGCACGCGCGCATAATTTTTCGCGCCATAATTGAAACTTGCGATCGGCTGCATACCCTGCGAAAGACCGATGACGATCGAAAAAAACACCTGATTGACCTTCGTGATAATGCCGGCACACGCCAGCGGAATCGATTCCCCATAGTCCGAATGCGCACCGTAGTAGGTCAAGGATTTATTTAACACGATCTGCACCACCAGCATCGCAAGCTGGTTGAAAAATGCCGCCGCACCCAATGAGGTAATCATGCTTACATATGTTCTCTGTGGTCGAAGATGCGCCGCTGTCAGCCGTCCGTTTTTTAACGGCGCAGATACCGGATAATCAAGATTCCTGAAAAATCTGTCCAATGATCGTCGCCAGCGCAGCACCCGCCATTCCATACGTAATCCAAAATAAACAGCGGATCGAGCACTGTATTGATCAGCGCCCCGGATAAATTGTAAAGCATCGCATTGCGAGGGCTTCCGTCCGCCCTCACCAGATGCCCGCCGCCGTTGGTCAGAATCAGAAATGGAAATCCCAGAGCCGTGATACCCGTATACGTTTTGGCATACGCCAGCACATTGTCCGGCGAACCGAAAAAGTGCAGCATCGGCGTCAGGCATAAAAGCGCCACAATCCCTAGAATCACACCGCTTCCAAACAGAAGCGTCGCCGCATTTCCAATATAAAATAACGCCTTTTCCCGATCGCCGCCTCCCAGCGTCAGGTTAAAGGACGCCGCACCGCCGATTCCAAACAGAAGCGCCAGCGCCACACAGAGATCGTCAACGGAAACGCCACGTTCGTCGCTGCATTCCCCAGCTCTCCCACGCTTCTTCCGATAAAAAACTGATCGACGATATTATAAAGGGCGCCTACCAGCATCGCGATAATACTTGGCACCGCAAACTGCCGCAAAAGCCCGCCGATCGGCTCCGTACCTAGTATATTTTTCTTCTGTACCTGTTCCATGAATCTTGATTCTCCTGTCTACGTTACTGCGAACAATTATCAGTCTACCTCTCGTTACTGATAATTTTTCCTCTTTACATGCCTTCCCGCGCATGATACACTACCATCAGTTATTAAAACGGAAAGGACTTAATCACATGAATCTTTCATCCTTACTGCAATTTCGGGACGAGTGGGCGCGTTTCAAAGCCCGCCACCCTAAATTTTCCCCTTTTCTGAAAGCCGCCTACACCCGCGCGCTGCGCGAGGACAGCGTCATTTCCCTAAAAGTGACCGCCCCGGACGGAACCGAGGTGGCATCTAACTTAAAGATCAAAAAAGAGGATCTCGAACTGCTCTCGCGCATTATGAATAGCTAATTTTTAATCATCCATCATGCATTATGTCTACTTATGATACGGTTCTCCTTTTATAATCCGGAAACTCCGGTAAATCTGTTCCAGCAAAATCACGCGCATCAGCTGGTGTGGAAAGGTCAGGCGCGAAAAGCTGATCTTCGTGTCCGCACGGTTTAACACCGCCTGCGACAACCCCAGCGAACCTCCGATGATAAACTGCAGATGGCTCTCACCTCGCACGCCCAGGTCCTCCATCCATGCCGCCATCTCCTCCGAGGAACGCTGCTTTCCATCGATCGCAAGTGCAATCACATACGCGTCCTCCTTGATATGCGCCAGAATCCGCTCGCCTTCCTTGTCGCGGATCTGCGCTTCCTGCAGCTCACTCGCCTTATCCGGCGTTTTTTCATCCGCCACCTGCACGATCTCCAGACGGCAGTAACGCCCCAGCCGCTTGCTGTACTCCGCGATCGCCGCCTCCAGATATTTTTCCTTAATTTTTCCTACTGTCACTAACGTAATCTTCACTTTTTAAGCTCCCGTTTTAAAAATGCCAACAGATTCAGCCGCGCCCGGTCTTCCGTCTCTTTGCGTCTCGTTTTTACCTTTTTCACGACCGTTCCCTCCGGCTCCCGATGAATCCGGTAGATGATCCGCAGATATTCCGCGACCTCTTCCCATGCCTCGCGGCTCTCCGGAATCAGGTCGAGTCCCATCTGAAATACATGGAACATCCCGTCATAGACCGAGCAGCGCACCTTGACGCCCTCGGCGCGCGCCTTTTTCGCTGCCGCCCTCGTATCATCTAAAAGCACCTCATACGCGCCCACCTGCATCAGCATCGGCGGAAATCCTTCAAAATCTCCAAACAGCGGTGACAGATACGGATTTTTCGGATTGGCATTCCCGATGTAGCTGCACTGGTACAACATATTTTCCTTCGAATTACCAAACAGTGGATCGATCGTATAATTTTCCTCATACGATGCCCCGCTCAGACTTACATCCGTCCACGGCGACATCGTAATAATGCCCGCAGGAAGCGGCAGCCCGTGATCTTTCGCATACAGACAGAGCGCCAGCGCCAGGCCGCCGCCCGCCGAATCCCCGGCTACCACGATCTGGGACGGCTGGTATTTCTTCTCTTCCAGAAGCCATCGGTACGCGTACACCGCATCCTCCAGCGCCGCCGGATACGGATGCTCCGGCGCCACCCGGTAGTCCGGCGTCAGAACATCCGCGCCGAAGCTGATCTGTGAATACTTAACCGCAAACCACCGGTAAATATTTTTCATCGGACCGATATACCCGCCGCCGTGCAGCTGCAAAATGACGCGCCCCGTCACCGCCTGCTTCGGCTTCAAATATTCCATCACAAACTGTTCTGTTTTACCAGCTCATAAATATATTCCGCCGGACATCTCCACGCCGGTTCGACCGGATTTTTCCGGAATTCGCCGGTCTGGATCGGCTTCTTTAACGATGTCTCCATCACGTCACTCATCATATCACGCGTCAGATTGCCTATCATGCTGACTGTTTTCCGACTCATGCTTCTTCCCTTTCTTTCATCCAAATTTTCAATCTTCGTATTTTTATAGACCGTTCCTTTACTGTGACCGATTTTCCTGCCATTTAACATGAAACCGTCTCTTCAATTCCCGCTTCACACTCCGGTCGCCCAGAATCACCGTCGCCGCCAACGCTGCCACCGACACACCTGCTGCCAGCACCGTCAGACGCGGATGATGCGTCCACCCGATTTTCCAGAAAATCAACGGCACAAAGCTCAAAATGTAATTGTGATCTGGTACATAAAATAGCTCTGCCAGTTCATCCGGTTGACTAACATCATCAAAGAACCGCCGCCACCTCAAACAGTGCGAGGCATGGGATCGCGTAGTCCACCGACCACCCCCGAAGCCCTGTAAGCGCGTCAATCAGAAGCAAAATTGCCTGAATTCCCAGGGACTGCCGCACCAGCGTTCCTGCCAGGCTCGCATGCCGCATGATCGAAAACCGCAGCGTCATCGCCACATATGCCGCCGCGCCCGCCGTCAGAAGCGACCATTTAAACGGAATCCGATGATAAGTCGCCAGATTCGTAAGCCCCGCCAGAAGCGATACGAGCACCAATGACACATAAAATCCCCGCACCGCACGGCGCACGCGCTCTCGATCCTGGGCAATCACTGGATAACGTCCTTTATCATGCTCCGTATCCGTGATTCCATTGCTCTCGCGCTCTACCCGGATGCCCTTTTCCTCCAAAAAGTGAAAGAAAAACTCCGGAAGCCGGTTCTCTGCCATCGCGCTCGTAAACGACAGGCATAATTTCCCGTCATACGCCACCGCCCCGCATTTCATCCGCTGCTTCGGCGATGCGCCGACAAGAAGCTGAAAGCCCTCGATCGAATCTTTCAGTTCCTCCCGAACCTGCGCCGGTCCGATATTGGAAAATGTCATCGTGTGGGCGCGGCTGGTGTGCAGAAAAATCAACTGCATCGCCAGATGTTTGACAAATAGCGGGATCGCCCGCACATACCATTTTTTCTCATTCGACACATTGTAGGAGATCGTCTCCTCCAGCCGCTCCTTCACGATCTGCTCATCCATCTGGCGGCTCACAGACGCAATCACTTCTTCCAATGCCTCCGGCGCCTTTCCCGCCGCCCACGAAATATTCACGACAGCAAAGAAGTTTGCCAGCGTCTCCGACTCAAAAAAACTCCGTAGGTTCACCGGAAGATTGAGCGCCACCGGACGTTTCAGCGTTTTCCCATCCGTCTCCGTCTGGATGATCGCCCAGAGAAGCACCGCCGCCAGATATTTGGTGATGCCCCCACCTTCCTGCATTCCGTCTTCAGTGCCGACACCTCAATCGTCCCCTGCAGCACTGCCATCTGATCAAATGGGAGAAATTTCCCCTGAATCGCAATCGCCGGTCTGCTGTTATAATGCCGATGCGGCAGTTTCCGGTAATGTCGCAGATAATCGTCCTCCCGGAGCGGCGAAAACTCCCGCTCCTGCACCACAACCGGCAATTTTTTCACCAGTTCCAGATAATGTTCTGTAAGCCGTGAAGCAAACCGCAGCGCCCCCAGTCCGTCCGTCAGCCCGTGAAACACTTCAAAATTGATCCTGCATCCATAGTAGCTCACACGGAATGGGAACCGCGCGCCCCGGTGCGGATCAATGAAACGGCACGGTGCACTTTGTTCTTCTTCCACGCCCGGATTCCGGTTGTTCGTCTCAAAATAATACCAGAAAAATCCCTTCCGCAGCTTCACCCGGAAATTTTCAAACTCCGGAAGTGTCCGCACAAGCGCCCTTTGCAAAAGCTCCGGATCTACTTTTTCTTTCAGAACTGCCGAGATCCGGAATACACTGCTTAAATCCTCCCCCGACACCGCCGCAAAGAGCTTCGCCGTGTTATCCAGCCGCCTCCACGCGGCGCCCTGGATGCGAAGACGCTTTTTCTTTGGTTTTTCCTCTCGTTTCTTCTCCACTTTTTCTGAAACTATCTGTCCCGGCTCTTCCTGCTTCCCTGCAATTTCATCCTTCTGATCCTGTTCTTGGTTTTCCTCGTTCATTCTCTGCCCCATCTGCCTTTTCCACCTAAAGAAAAAGAGCAGCTGCCGGGATACACACTCCCCTGCAGCGCCCCTTTCATCCTCTTCTGAGTTCTTTTCCACATTACCGAATCCGGAAGTAGTACCCCACGCCCCATTTCGTATGTACATATTTCGGATCACTCGGACTCGGCTCGATCTTCTCGCGCAGCCGCCGCACATGAACGTCTACGGTGCGGACATCGCCGCCCGCCGCCGCCCGGTTGCCCCAGACAAAGCGCAGCAGCTCCTCGCGTCTGTAAACCTTGCCCGGATTGCACACCAGAAGCTCCAGAAGGTCAAATTCCTTCGCGGTCAGATTGATCTCACGGGAGGCGATAAAGACCCGGCGGCTGTCCGAATCCAGCGTCAGATCGCCCGCCTCGATGACTTTCTTTGTCTGCTGCGGCTCCTGTCTCGATTTCTTGGAGTTGCGGCGCAGGATCGCCTTGTGATGCGCTTTTACTTCCAAAATGTTAAATGGCTTCGTGATATAATCATCGGCACCGTATTCCAGCCCCAGAATCTTATCCATATCGTCGCCTTTTGCGGTCAGCATAATGATCGGCATCTCGGAGAACTCCCGGATTGCCTGGCAGACTTCAAATCCGTTCAGCTTCGGCAGCATCAGAAGAACCATATTATACTCCGTCTCCTTTGCCATCTGAAGCGCTTCCTCCCCGTCATAGGCGCAGGCAACTTCAAATCCATCCTGTTCCAGACTGAAACGGATTCCTTTTACTATTAATTTTTCATCATCTACCACTAATACCTTCGCCATTCTCCACCTCAACCACTATGCTTCTATCTCTCTATACTGTAATCTTATCTTTTATCTTCTGAAATGCCGCGTTCTTGATGCCAGGCACCTTCATAATATCCTCAATCGTCCGGAAACCGCCCTTCTGCTCCCGCGTTAAGTAAGAAAGAATCGCTTCCGCCCGCGCCGCGCCGATACCGTTTAAAGTCATCAACTCTTCTTTGGAAGCTGTGTTTAAATTAATCAATGCTGCACTGCTTCCAGATTTCTGCGAAGCTGACTCGCTGCCATTCCCAGCAGCGCCTCCGGCTCCCAGAAGCCCGGAGACATCCTTCCCTGTTTCCTGATATTTCCGAATCTCTTCCCGGCTCGGAATCGAAGCTGCTGTCCATCCTCGATCGCCTGCGCCATTACATATTCCTGCGCCGCCTCCGACGTCATCCCACCCGCCTTTTCAACCGCCTCATACATAC
>SCPO01000388.1_pt1 | contig 37207 bp, 26 predicted proteins | sample 6106821 | NCBI WGS metagenome assembly SCPO01 (sample SAMN10720448, study PRJNA508395) | human gut metagenome | isolation source: Participant 2 stool, 0 month | host: Homo sapiens | collected 2017 | reverse complement strand
GCCGCTTTGATGCCGTTCTCGTTGTCTTCGAGAATCAGGCATTCTTTCGGAGTGAGATTGAAAGCTGCGATGGCCTTTTGGTACATCTCAGGATCGGGTTTGCCTTTTTTCACGTCCTGATTGGAAATGATTCGGTCGATGTAAGGCAACAACGCCGATTTTTTCATCATCATTTCGATAGAAGCACGTATCGAATTCGAGCACACAGCGATTTTGTAGCCCTCTGCGTGCAGGCGTGAAAGGGCATACTCCACGTTAAAGACCGGATGGCAGTGCGTTGTGATGATGTCGGTGGTGTAGCGCTGCTTCAAGTCGTTTAAAAACTTGTGCAATTCCGGCGGCAAACCCTTCTTTTCCGTGAGCATCTTGAGCTTGGTGCGGGTGGGCAAACCGTCGTACTGCGAGAGGTGTTCACTGCGCGAAATCGGCAGTCCGAACACGTCCAACGCCCGATTGAGGGCTTCGTAATGCCAATCCTTGGCTTCGACCAATACTCCGTCCATGTCAAAAAGGACGGCCTTGATTTTTACCGGCATGTCTTTTCCTTTGTTTCTTTCGTCCTGACGCTCTCCGCGTTACTTCTGCTCGAAGAACCTGCGGGCTGCAAAGGGATGATCGGTACACAAAATGAGTTCAGCTGACGTACAGAAAACGTCCGGCTCTTTGAGCAGTTCCTTCACCCAATCCCACACCTGTCCGTACGGGCGAGCGTGCAGATCGGGAGACACGATGGCGACTCGGCGGTGATGTGCGAGCAATGTGCGAATATCCTCCAACCCGTACCACTGCTTGTGAAAGGCATCGAGCCAAATGCCCGAGTGAGCGGGGAAATTTCCGCTTCCGGTACAGCCCAGCGTCTCGTACTCGCTCAAACGTTCGAGGAAGGGAAAGTCCGCTTTTTCGTACTCCAACGTGTCAGGGACGGACATGTCGAAGGCGTACGGTCGACAGTAAGCAAGACGAGTGTGGCGACGCAGCTCTTCCAAGGAAGCAGCCAAGCCGTCGGCCTTGATGTTGACCAAGACCGTCTGCCCCGGTTCCAAGAGATTGAAGAAGTCCTGCGCCGATAAGGCGTCGGCGGGAGGCGGATTGTGGCTGACGACCACCTTGCCGCAAATGTCGCGGAAATCGGTTTCGATCCCGAAGTGATGCTCCACGGCAAGACGAAAAGCCGCTTCGGAGTTCTTTTCCACTGCAGGCACGCCCAATTCCGGGACAGCCACTCCAGTGCCCCGGTGGGCGACGATGGTGAGTTTCAACGTCATGGCATCTCCAAGGCGCAAGCCTTGCGGGCGAGCGGCAGAGTTTCAAAATACTGAAGGTCTTCGGGGATACCAATGCCGTACATGCCGTGGCGTTCACTACCAATATTGAATAGGCCGAGCCGTGCCCCGTCTTTGACCAAATAGTTGTAAACCGGAGCGACGTAGAACTCGTTCTTCACCCGGTCGTCGGCGGCAATCATGGCGTCGGCCCCACGGATGAAGTCGACCGCGCGCGTAAAGCCATAGATGCCGACCGTAGCCTCTTCCGAAATCACCTGTTTTTCCACTACGCGATCGGGTTTACCTGTGCAGTCGAAGCCCACGAACGACCATTTGGGATCGTCGGCTTTCATCGTCATGATCATGCCGTCGTAGTCGCCCTCGAACCACGCTTCAAAGAACGCGTCCATCGAGCAGTCCACGTACTGGTCGCAGTTGGCGATCACGAGCGGTTGGTTCGCATCCAAATGATCGCGAGCGAGGAGAACCGTGCAGGCGGCCCCTTCGGTTAAACCGTGCACGGGCACGATCCCGCAGCCCGGTGCCACTCGCTGCAACAATTGGTCCACGTGATAACGCTCGATATGAGCCTGCTGTACGAGAAAAACGAATTTCGCCTGATACTTTTTCGGGGTGAGGTTCTCCACGACCAATTGGATCATGGGCTTGCCGAGGACAGGAATCAGGGGTTTGGGCAGCTTGTAGCCCGCTTTTTGAAAGCGGCTGCCGGCTCCGGCCATCGGAATGACGAACTGAACCACAGGTTCTTGCATATATTTCTTCCTTGTAATAATCAATAAGATCCGTAGCAAACACCAAGACGGCCTAGGTCATGGCTCCTCCTGTTGTAAAGAACGCAGGCGGCGAGCAACCCCTTGTTGGCTCCCAAATAGACGATGAAACGCACCAAGCGGGGGCGAACCAGGAAGTGAGATAGGGAAACGGAGATCTCACGGCTCATCTCCCACAAGAGTCAATCGCTGTATAGAGACGCGCGAAGAGTCCCTGTCGGGCGAGTAGTTCGGCTTTGGTACCAACCTCGACGATCGCACCGTTATCCATAGCGAAGATGCGGTCGGCATTCTCGACGGTCGAGAAGCGGTGCGCCACGACGAACACCGTCCTTCCCTTGGTGAGAGCATCAATGGCCTGCTTCACGGCCGACTCGGCTTCGGAGTCGAGCGCTGACGTCGCCTCGTCGAGAATCAGAACCGGCGCATTCTTGAGGAGCGCCCTCGCGATGGAAAGGCGCTGCTTCTGTCCTCCGGACAAGAGCCCCCTGCCCTCCCCCACGCGAGCGTTCAAGCCATTGGGGAGCGAAGCGACGAAGTCCTTGAGCGCCGCGGCGTCCAAAGCCGCCCAGACGGCCTCGTTCGAAACGTTCGGAAGGCCATAGGTGAGGTTCTCGCGGATGGTTGCGTCAAGGAGCACCACGTCCTGCGAGACGATCGAGATCTGCCTGCGCAGACTTTCAAGCGTCAGATCTCGGATGTCATGACCGTCCAAAGTGATCCGTCCCTCTGTCGGTTCCCAGAACCGCGGAATGAGGTTCACGATCGAAGTCTTGCCGGAGCCGGACTGTCCCACGAGCGCGACATGCTCGCCGGACTGAACGGTGAAGTTCACGTCATGCAAGGCCCAACCGGACTGCCTACTGTAACCACACGTGCTCGAAATTCACCTCGCCCCGGACACGCTCGAGAACAACCGCTCCCTTCATCCGTCTCGCGCCGTATCGAGCATCTCAAAGATGCTCTTGCCGCCACCGACATGGAGGCAAACGTGCCGTTTAATCCTGAAAGCGCTTGTATCGGCGTTCTCAGCAAAAGCAAGGCAGCGAGGAATGTGATGAATTCCGAAAGTCAGCAGTCCCTGCTGAGCTTGAAAAAGTGCGGCGCCGACAACAAACGCGATCGCCACCATCGTGAGCATCTGCGTGAGCGGCGTTGAAAGACTCTGCGTCTGAATGGTCTTCATGGCCAGGCTGCGAATACGGCCGTTGATCTGAGCAAATCGCTCGTCCTCAAAGTCGTAGGTACCCGCAACCTTCACAATGCGTGCAGCACCGTAGGACTCCTGCACCCGCGAAATCATGGCGGCCAATGCTTCTTGCGAACGCTTGACGATCATGCGCATGCGGCGGCTTATCGCACGAAGAATGAGTGCCAGCCCCGGAGCAATAACGAACGCCACAAGCGTGAGCTGCCAGTTGTGCCAGAAGAGAACTGCCAGCAACGCAATCACTTGGACGATATCGCGCACCAAAACAATGATTGAATTCGTTGCGCCGCTCAAAGCAATGTTGGCTTCATTTACGAATTTGGAAGAAACTGTTCCGGTCGAAAACTTTTGATACGCCTCCGCCGGCCAATGCAGCATCCGTTCAAACAGCTCGGTTCGCAAGGTGACCAGCACAGACTGCGACACCTTTGCCATCAAAATGGAACTCATCACGGTAGAAACCGCAAACAGCAGCGATACACCGATCAAAGCTGCCGGCGCCGCGAAGATCACCCACTTTTCTTCCTGATAAAAACCAAGATCGGTGAGTTTGCCCAAAAGCGTTGCCGTGAGGGACGACATGCTTGCCGCGCCAATGAGAAAGATGCAGGCGAGTGCAATGAGCCCCTTATATGGGAGAAGCATGCGAAAGAGGCGGATGAGATCCGCATCCATACCATTTGCACAAACGCGTCGCAGGAAGTTCATGCTGCATCCTCCTGCTCGCCCTTGGCACTGATGCCCTGAAGACGACAGAGCTTTGCGAAGAGACCGTTTCGCTCAATAAGTTCCTGCCAGCTTCCGGACTCAACGATCCGGCCGTCTGTTAATGCCAGAATTTGATCTGCATGCTCAATCGTGGTCAGACGATGCGCAACGATCAGCGTGATCCGTCCGGCCATGAGACGCGTTAAAGCGTCTTTAATCTGCGCTTCCGACACACCGTCAAGGGCAGACGTCGGTTCATCCAGAATCAGAATGGGTGCGTTCTTCAGGAAAGCTCGTGCAATAGAAATCCGCTGTTTCTGCCCGCCGGAGAGACGATCTCCAGCCTCACCCACCGGTGTGTCCAGCCCTTGCGGAAGACTTTCCACGAAGTCGGTTAAAGCGGCATCTGCTACTGCGCGACCAATATCATCATCCGAAGCGTTCGGACAGCCATAAGTGATGTTTGCGCGAATCGTGTCGTCAAACATCAGCACGTCTTGCGAAACGATGGCTATTTGGCTTCTTAAGCTTGACAAGGTATAGCGTTGTGCATCAACGCCATTAATAAGAATCCGTCCTGATGTTGGATTCCAAAACCTCGGAAGCATATTGACGATGGTCGTCTTCCCCGATCCAGAGAGACCAACGAGAGCAATAGCCCTGCCCTTTTCAAGGGCAAAGGAAACCGATTCCACAGCATCCCGTTCTGCCCCCGGATACCGCAGACCGACGCTGTCAAAGACCACGTTCTTTATGTCTTTAGACAACTGCTCCGTACCTTGATCAGGCTCCTCCTGCAGGTCAAGTGTTGCAAAGAGACTTTCCGCAGCCACCGTCATCATCACAAAAGATGCATTCAAGCCTGCCAAATGCCTCAAAGGCGGCATGATGAGAAGAAGCGCAGCCAGAAACGTCACGAATTCACCAATGGTGAGAAGACCCGCCTGCGTCTGGTACATCGCGATCGTGAGCACTACGGCAATACCCGTCATGCAGAGAAGCTGCGTGAGGGGCGTCCCCAAGGATGAAGCCTTGGTCATGCGAATCATCAGATCCTTAATGTCAGCATTCAATCTGGCAAAGCGAGATGTTTCCTGCTCGTAAGCATTTGAGATCTTTACCAAACGCTCGGCGCCATAGGCTTCTTTGACTCGCACCAACAGCTCAGCAATGTTGGCCTGACTTGAGCTCATCACCTTTTTCATCTTGGCGCTGATATATCGCAGGAGCCAAGCCACAAAAGGTCCAATCACCAAAGCAATCATGGCAAGTTCCCAGTTGTGCCAGAAAAGAACAACTGTGAGCGCGGCGACCTGAATGCTGTCTCGCACCAGAGTGATCGCAGACTTTGCTGCATTGCTGAGTGCAAAGTTCCCTTCAAAGACGAATTTGGAAGTCACCAAACCAGTTGAATTCGTCTGATAGGTTTCTGCGGGCCAATGCAGCATGCGGTGGAATATTTGGCGTCGCAGCTCAGCCAAAATGGACTGAGAGACCTGCCCGAGCAGATAGTTGCTGCCGAACATGCTCCCGCCGTGGAGGAGCGAAATGAGGATCAGCCCGATCGGAGCCGCAAGCACCACCCAAGCCTGCTGCTGATAAAAGCCAGCATCGGTGAGACGTCCCAAAAGGGTCGCAATAAGCGATGAGGAAAGACCAGCGGTCAGCATGCAGCAGACAGCCAGCCCAATCTTTCCCTTATAAGCTGGAAGATACTTCGCCAATCGAATCAAATTTGGGTTCTTGAAACGTTCAAAAGCGGCGAAAAGACGGCAAGTAATGTTGCTACCTGCCATCAGACAAGATCTCCTCTGTCTGTTTTTTTGCTTCGGCTGCCCGTACCCAGCGACGCACAGTAGCCTGCGCAACTCCCATTTCACGTTCAATGGCCGACCAACTCATGCCGCTCTGACGCATGGTCACGCAGCGAAGCTTGAAATCTTCCGAATAGCGAAACTGCGTCTTTGAAAGCTCAGTTTTAAACTTGCCGGCCAAAAAGCTTTTTGCCCAGTCACGGACCGTGTTGGGATTCAGCTCCAAGATGTCTGCAACCTTCGAATAGCCCAGCCCACAGTTAAAAAGGACAAGCGCATCCCTGCGCTTCTTGTCGGAAGGGAAGTCAGGCCGTTCACGCTCAATGCTGACTGCGGCAGTTAGTACAGATGATGATGGATTGATTTGAGCTGCTGGCATCTATATTTACATCGTTTGAAGGACACTCAAACTCAATGCCCGATCTGCCGAGAAGAAGAACGGGATGCCTGCATGTTAGGTGAGTAATCGAAGTATTCAAATCCGTCAATATTTGAATAATTCATTGTTTTCCACAAATATCAATACAATAGCGAAACTACAAGTTAATTAGTAAATACTATTGTTGCCCCCACAAATTTCCCCTATCACCACTTAGCCGATCATTGTCATGTGCAATGACGATCAGTTCAGAAGGTGAACTATCAAAACTATTTCTATAAACAGCATTAATGCCTAAATAACTGGATATCAATGGTTTTGAAGTTGAGCAAAAAACCAACACTTTCATCAAAAATCCAGATTAATTTCAAATTCGTCATTGTCATTTGTTAACCAATTACTTAGCGCCGTAATCAAAATTCTTCAATAAAAATAATCTGTTAGCTTCGCCAACCTCATCTTAGAATCCTGAACTACGGGTTACCTGCTCTACATTTCGAATCGCCGCGGTGGTTCAGAAAGCTGGAGCAATTCAAAACAGCGCCGACGCGAGGCAGGAATACTGTTCCTGATCCAAGCGTTGGCGTTGTTTCGTTTATGAGCCCGCACAAGCGTCAGTTCGGCCAACAGCCGGTCCATGGAATTCCCAGGGATGACCAGCTTTGCCTTGCGGTCTTCCATCTGTTTTGCACTGTTGAGCATCATCATCCGCAAGGCGGTTCCGATCGTGCTCACCAGAAGCTTCCCTTGTACCGAAACGGCGCCGACACGCAGACGATCACAATCGAGCCAATTTTTCAGTTGATTGAAATCCTGCTCAACCATCCCGCGCTGCCGATAAACGGAAAGCGCTTCAAACGCATCGGAAATGCTGTTGCTTCTAAGAGCAAAATACCCCGCCGTTTCGACCGCCTCATCGATTTTGCTTGATTTTCGAACCCATTTACTATTCCCGTTTGAATCTTTAATTGAATCAACAAATCGCCTGTAGTTGTTCCAAAGATCCTGTGGAATAGACTTGTTTTCGTTTTTCAAACGAATAATTTTATCCGCTTTCTCGCTGAGGAATACGGCCGTCTCGTCTTCGCGGTTAACAAGACGGAACAGGTGAACGTACGTGTCCAGCTTGAGGCGCCCGTAGTCCGTGTTCTGAGACCACGGCTCTTTCAGAGTGAATGCGTAAGCCTTCTCTTTGCTGCTGAAAAAAGCATTCTTTCGCAAAGATTCTTTATGTCTCTCGAAGTTTTGCTTCAATGAATCTTCGACAAATCTGACGCCTTGAAGATATTTAAGATCCAGATTGATCATTTTCTGGATATTCTCCAAACTCGAATATCCTCGATCGGTAACGAGAATATTTTTATCGAGATCAAAGCCGGCATTCGTCATAGCATGAAGAATATCGGAGAGTGCAGTGACGTCATTGACAGCGCCTTCATACATGTGCGCAAAGACAATATCGCCCGAACACTGGTCGCAAATCACCGTGTAATTGATTTGCTTCAAGTCGGGATCACGCTTCGCATGACCGAACTGTGCCTCAGCGATGGTGTCTGAATAGGTTGAGATCGACGTATTGTCCAGAGCGTATTCGATAGGGCGGCCTCGAAGCGCCGGATTCCGCTTGTAGATCTCCTCCCAAACAGCGCCCTGCCGGTTGTGACGAAGGCGAAAATACTTAACGACTTTTTCACCGTCAACAGCAGCCAAAATTTCTGAAATTCTCTGTCCGGTCAGCCGTTTGCATTTAGGCAGCCAAACTTTCTGACGCCACAAATCGTATGTCATCATGGATCCGCCGCCGGCGAGCTTGAAGATTGCCAAATAGAGCAGCTCTTCTCCCATTTCCTTCCCGAAAACCTCGTGAAGGTGTGCACGGATGCCGTTCTTTTCCGCCAACGTAACAGCCGCCCACGTCAGGCCGACATCCAGGGTCTCCTGCTGTTGGCAGGCCTCTTCGTCCTCAGGAGCAGGGCCGGGAGTTTCCGGGAAGTCCTGACGGTATTGAGCTTCGGGCACGGGCTTTTTGTCAATTCCCCAGAACCAATCATCGCCGGCGTATTCGGGAAAGTCCGCTGAAAATTTCGGCGAAATCTTGATACGGCCGTCTTCAAACAAGCGGCCGACATGGCGCTGCAGACAGCGCTTGGATTTCTTGAGAACCGGATCCCACTTCATTCGGTAGGCCTTTACATATCGATAACCGTCCTTTGTAAGGACCGTCGTAAAGTTCCAGGGGAAGCCGCTTTTTGGAGAATTTTCCATCTTTATGCTCTGCACATTATAGTTATGGAGCATGTTAACACAAAAACGAAAGCCCGTGGCCTATTTTTTCAAATAAGATCACGGGATTGATAAAGATATTGACGGAACTGCCCTTGTTTTAGTGAGCAGGCATCCCGTAGTTCAGGTAGAATGCGAATCATTCTCATCATTAAGGTCGTCTGCAGTCTACAACCGCAGACCGCTTTGTCAACGGAGATTGGCATGAGCCCTTCTGACATTTACCCCCCCCCCCATTTTTCATTTCGCCCTCTCGTCCTGACGATAGCCTTTCTATTTGCAGGAATGAATGGTGCTGCCGCAACTGAAGATTCAACTCCCAAAGCGACTTACATTGATACGCAGCCCATCGTCGTAACGGCTACCCGAACCACTCAGCCCCTCTCTCAGGCCGCAAGCTCACTCAGCGTGCTCACAGAGCAGGACATTCAGGAAGATCAGCCTGTTACTTTGGGTGAACTGCTTTTAGATATTCCCAACGTTGACGTTCTTGACTTTGCCTACATATCATCGCAAATTTCAATCCGAGGATCGAACTCCTCTCAAATTACGTATTTGATTGACGGAATGCGTCAGGACGACCAAACAATGGCCGGCAACCGTCCAAGCGGCATTTTCATTGATCCTGAAATTCTTAAACAAGTTGAAGTCAAGCACGGCGGCGGCAGCGCGCTTTACGGCAACGGCGGTATTGGCGGCACATTGGCCGTCACCACAATGAACGCCAATGATTTCCTGAAGGGAACCGATCGAAACTTTGGTGCCAAAGTCAAGGCCGGCTACACCTCAGACAATCTGGAATGGCAAAAGAGCGCTTACGCATTCGGCCGCTCCAATCAGTGGGACTTCGTCTTTGGGGTTTCACGCCGTGACTCGGGTGCCTCCACCAACTCACTGACCGGCAAACGAAGCAAAGCTGATATCGATGCTTACAGCACAGCAGCATTCGGCAAAGCCTCCTTCATGCCTAACGATGCCAACGTACTGAGCCTCTCATACAACTTTGACCGTGCGAACTCTGAAAGCGATACGTTCTATCGCTATGAACAGCAGCGCGTCACCGGTAAGTGGGAGTTCGAACGAGGCGACCTCTGGAATCTCACCGCAGCCCTTCAATACGCCCACTCCAAATTCCACTACGTCAATCCTGATCCCTTTCGCGGCATCAATTCCAAAGATAAATTCGACTCCGTGAGCGGAAATGTGCAGAACACCTCCTATCTCAACGGATTCGGCCGGCATGCCGTCACCTATGGGTTCGATTTTTCAAAGACATCGCAAAGCGGCTTAGTTTTAGATCAAACGACAAACGAATGGGACAAAGATTCAACCCGTCCGGACGCTGACGGTTTTGACGGTGGCTTCTTCGTTGAGGACGAATATAAGATTAACGGTCTTTTCTCCGTGGTCCCCGTCGTGCGCTTCAACTACTTCAAGCGCGAATCGAATACCGGTTTCCCTTCGCTTTCCGACTCCAAAGTAACGCCGGGCATCACGCTGAAGATGACGCCCTATGAATCTTTGCTGGTCTGGGGGTCCGTACACACCGGTTACCGTCCGCCAATGCTCGATGAGATGTACTTCTACAGCACAGACTACGGTCAGAATGTTGAGGTCATCAATAATCCCAATCTGAAGCCTGAAAAATCCACGAACTACGAAGTCGGCATGAGCGGCCTGTTCGGCGATCTGCTCACTGAGAACGACCATCTTTCCTGGCGAGTCGCGGTCTTCTATGACGACGTCAAGGACTTCATTTCGGTTCAGGATAATATGCTCGAATGGTGGCAAGGCGGCATGGTCGGACCGATCAAGTACCAAACGGTGAACTACGGCCACGTTGTCAACAAGGGCGCTGAGCTCTCCGGCACCTATGAACTCAACGGCTTTAAAGCCTCCGCTTCATACGGTTATCTGCATTCCGAAGATAAGGAAACCGGCGAACGGCTGGGCGGTGTTACGCCTCAGAGCGCCAACCTGCGGCTGAGCTACAAAATTGCAGCTGCCCAACTTGAGCCTTGGTACCGGCTCCATTGGGCTAAGGGCGGCGATACCGTTCCGTTCCCAGGATATGCAGCAACCCATTTGGATGACTACACCCTGCACTCCGTAGGCATCAACTGGACGCCGAAGATTCCGAATTACTTCAACATTCAGGCAGGTCTCGCCGTCACTAACCTGACAAATGAGAAGTACGTTGCGCTGTTCGGCATGCGTGAGAACAACGTGGGTTATGCTCGAGGCTTCCGTGCCTGGCTCTCGGCCCAGTTCTAATTTCACCTGAAAAAGTCTGTCGAAAGCGGTCTCCCCGAACCGCTTTCGGCACAGCACCATTCAAGCACAAGCATGTTCCTTAATCCGCGTCCGAGCGGCTTATGCCGTCTTATCACGCAGTATCTTTTTACCCGCAGTCAATGGCGCTTGTGGGGCCTTTTTGCCATCGTTCTTGCGGCATACGCATTCAATATCAAGCTTGCTGTTCTCTATAACGATTGGAACGGACGGTTCTTTAACGCACTTCAGGCGGTCAATCGCGATGCGATCTTCCGAGAACTTTTTTATTTCATAGGGCTTGCCGCCGTCATCATCGTACTGCTCGTCTGGGCTGGCTATGTCAAGGACCGCTTGGCGCTTGCGCTGCGCCGCGACCTTACGCAGATTTTCTTCAAACGCTGGCTATCTCCGGAAAGCGCCCACTATCTGCTGCGCGAGAGCGGCCGAGAACCCGATAACCCAGACCAACGCGTGACGGAGGATGTTCGGCAGCTCGTCAATCTTTCCGTCGATCTTCTGGTGAGCTTTTATGACGCCATGCTCACGATCGGCAGTTTTTCAGTCATCCTTTGGCAGCTCTCAGGCTCTGCTGAAGTGTTCGGCATCACGATCCCCGGCTACATGTTCTGGGTCTGCATCCTCTATACGATCGTTGCTACATGGATTACACACCTCATCGGACACAAGCTTAAAGGCCTCAACATCAATGCTCAGCACATGGAGGCGAATCTGCGTGCCGCCTTGATGGAAAAACGACGTCATGCAGATGCCATCGCCGGGGCTCATGCTGAGGCAGCGGAGGAAGCCGGCCTGGTCGAGCGCTTCCGGCAGCTTCTCTCTGTCCTCATTGCGTTGGTAAAACGAAAGCGAGACCTCAACCTCTTCACGGTCGGCGTCGGACAATTCACACACCTCGCTCCCATTTTTTTCGCGCTGCCGAGTTTTTTCGCCGGCATCATCCAATTGGGCGGACTCATGCAGATCAGGGGCGCCTTCAATGACGTGGCACGGTCACTCTCATGGATCATCATGTCCTACGACGATCTGGCCGCTCTTGCGGCCGCTTATGAGCGTCTTCGCTGTCTTGAAGCAGGGCTCTCCGAAGCGGACGATCAACGCCGAGCTTTGGAGAAACAATGTCAGGACAATTCATGCACTGGTCTCACCGCGGCCCTTGACCTCATCGTTCCAAACGGAAAAAACATCAGCCGCGTGCCTGTCCATCTCAAACTCGTCCCGGGCAACTTCACCATCGTCTGCGGCCCATCTGGCATCGGAAAATCCACGCTTCTCAAAGTCCTTTCAGGCTTCGCCGGAAATTACGAAGGTAAACTCTCTGAACGCGGATCCATCTTCTGGATGCCGCAGCAGCCTTATTTGCCAAAAGGAGAGCTCATCGCTGCGCTCACCTATCCGCAAAGTCCTGAAACGATCACGGAGCAGGCAGCACAGGAACTGCTCAGTGCCGCACACCTCGACCATCTCAAAGAAAAGCTTTACGACTCGGGCGACTGGTCTGCACTGCTTTCCGGCGGTGAACAGCAGCGGCTTTCTTTGCTGCGGGCTCTTATTGTCAAACCTGACATCCTGCTTCTCGACGAAATGACGAGCGGCCTTGATCCGGCCAATGCACACTGGATGATCGCCTTGCTCAAGGCGAAACTCCCTCAGACCGCAATCCTTCTCGTCACACATCAGCAATCGCTTTGGCCGCTTGCGGACCACATCATCAACCTCCAAGGACCAGCTCATGGGCAATCCGTTCATTCCGTTTCCCAGATGTGAAAACATCATCATCGTCGGCGATGCCGCCGCTGAATATCTCGGTGCACTGCGCATCTATGGCCGCGGCTTGATTGGCGGCGACGTACCATCCATGGAACTTCTCCATCCGATGGAAAAGCACCTTGAATGCGTTTCGTGCTTTTTGAATGACCCAACACAGGTGCTCATGCCGGCGGTGCGGCGCATGAAAGCCGATTTTGTGGTGCTTGAAGAAAACGGATCCGCCGACTTCAATCCTGCAGCGGGCCGAGAAGCACTCGAAAAAGAAGGCATCTCGGTCAAAATGCTTGACGTGCGGGGATCAACAGAATCGGTTCTGCGCCGTGCCGGCAAACTTTTCGGCGAGGAAAAACAAGCCGAACGCATTATTCGTGAACGAACGGAGCGACTGGCAGCACTCGACGATGTGCGCAAATCCATTCGTAAGGGACAAAAGGCCGCAATTTTTCTGGCGATCCGCAGTCCCGTTCGCCATGAAAGCTATGTCTTCCGGATCTCTGAGCGCAGTGCACTCTCTCAACTGCTCACAAACACTTTTGCAATAGAGAACATCAATGTTCGGCCAAATGCCGAAGAACGCATCCCTGGCATTCAGGAACTCGATGACCTCTCCGAACTCTTCGAAAAGAACCCGGACCTCATCGTCTATACCGGCGATGCGGCCGCTTGCGGACAAAAAATAACTGAATTCATCCGGAAACACCCCCAATTCGCCGAATGCAATGCGGTAAAGAATGGACGCATTTACGGCGCACCGTATTACTGTCATGCGCTCGACTTGAGACGCCATGAAATACTTGAAGCATGGAGCGATGTATTGGCCGACTAAGCAGCCCGACCACTGAAGTAACGGTGTTTTGATCCTGTCAGACCGCCGCTTTGCCGCTCCGCCTTGGGCTCGCGCAAGACCGAGCGGCTTTCGCGCCCGCTATAAATCATTTTCTGACGCAGCTCGTCTGCGGCCAGAGCCCAGAGGGCTCCGGCTCCATCGCGTGACAAACATGCACCCCTCCCGCAGACATTCTTGAGATGTGCCAAAGTGGGGAATCAGCCTGTGCGGCCTCCAGCAGAAATCAGGAGGTCCTCACTGCTCGAAATTGCTTTGCCCCCCTCTAACCTTCCTCATTCGCAGTCCATGGGGCTGCAATGAATGCCCTCAACGTTCTCTGATCTCTTGGATTTCTGGATGAATTGTCAGATGCACGACCTGGCATTATTTTTCGAAAATACCAACCATTAGAAGCGACTCAACTTTTCCCATATCGAAGATTTATTCAATCTCAGCTGACAGGCAGCCGAAGCTGTGCTCCAAGCCGTCGCAGACGCCGCTGCACAATGCTGCCGCTTATTAAAGCCTGTGAAATGACCGTTTCCAACGGTGTTGTCTTCAACATACCCCAGCAATAGAAAATTCATTCCTATAGCACGAAAAACTCTTATATACGCATTACTATCAATTACGAATATTCAGAACACTTTTGCTTTGATTAAAGCCAGATTTTATCTTCTTTAATAAAAAGGGGCGCAACTACAATCATCGATTCAAACATTTAAAACTTATCCGACGCCTTGATTACGCCAAAAACACATATAACAAAAGGCGAACACCTAAAACTCAAGGTCATTCACTCACACACAATAATTACCATCAATCTACATTATTTTTTCGCGCCCTTAAGGCTGTATTCATATACATATTGACTAACATCCTCATCCTTTTTAATAAGGGTGTCATATAACTTATATGCAAGTCTACGATTGAGCGTTCCTTCATATTGAAATTGATATTTCAGCCCTTTAGCTTTATTAAGCGGGTCCTCATTAAAGGATTGAGCTTCTTGCATTTGTGCGAAAACTTTCCCAGATCGATTGAGACAAACCTCTAATCGGGGAGGGAAAACTTTATTCGCAAACATTAAAGGATGATATTTATACATTTCCGGCGTCATATAATCCTTCAGCTTAGGGTAAGCTTTAATCATTGTGTAGAAATTAGTTCTGATTTCATCGATTTTTTTAGAATCAACGGACCAAGCATTGCCGCCAGGAAGACCGTACAAAAAATAAAAATACTCCATATCAAAACTATGATTATAGGCGACGTCAAATACAGATATTTCTTGTTTATGAAATGGATTAGATGCCACACACGAAACAAAATATCCCCAGAAGCGAGATAAAAATCCATCATAGAATTCATTTTTCAATGAAGAAGATTTAGCATGATAATATCTCATATAATGAGCAAGGAGCTCTTTTTCATTTTTGGCAACAACTAAATTTTCTTTATTCCACAACTCAAGATCATTAACTGTCAGAGGCCAATTCAAAGGACTGAGTCCCTTAACAGCAGCATCAACTTTAGGATCCAACATCCCACATGCTCCATTCAGGGAAAAAGCCGCAAAAATGAGAATTAGAATTTGCTTCTTAATACTTACTGTCATAAGATAATCCAAAATCAAATTTAAACATTGCATAAAATGTTTTATATCTCGACTTAATTCTATTACCTTCTCATCACCTATCTTCACCTTCAAAAGCACATAATATAAAAATTCTAACCAGCGACAGATCGATCAATTGGATCTTAAACGAATACGATTTAATTTCCATGGATAAGTCAAAATCTAAAGATTCATGCTTCTCGCTCAATAACATCAATCCGACCATGTGATGCTTACACTATATAAACAGGCAGCGCTCAATAGTTGATGCCGCATACAGAACCATTTTGCGTTCCTATATTTTAAATATTATTTGTTCTTTGGCTCATTTGTATACCGCTTTAATCATCTTACTGCGGCAAAGAACGCGCATACAACTGCCTTAGATACCTGACAGGGGCTGGGTTCCAATCTTTAAAAATAGTTGCCGCAGCCAAACGTGTAAACTAGAAGAGCACAGTTAAGTGCCGCATCCGCGATACGTCTGCAATTTGGTGCTGGTTATGTTTGCACGCAGTACAGCCATCTGCCCCTCAGAGCATTGAAGGTGCAGTCAGGCATCAGAATCTGCCGGAGCCTGTTTTTTTAAATTTATCGCTCGGAAAATGCTGTGAAATTAGTGCCGTGCTGTTCTCAAATAAGGAAGCAGCACGACGAAAATTTAAGGTTGAAACACAATAGTTTTTTGAAAGTAAACCTTAATGTTACGCCCTTGATGATAAATAGGCGCAAACTTCATTTTCTTTACTGCCTCGACAGCAGCCTCTTTGAAACCTAGATCCGGGATATTTCGGGTGATTATCTCTGTGGTTTCAACCTGTCCGTCGAGTCCTACCAAGAATTTCACCCGCACCCGTACGACCTTGTTGAAGCCAATGGAACGAGCTGCCCGCGGATACCTTGGCGCTGCCTCCGAAAGGATTTCGTACGAGATGCCGCCGGAACCCAATGCCGTATAGGAGCCGTCACCGTTCGCAATGAAATTGCCGCTGCCGAAAGCCGTTCCTTGCCCATCCCCCACTCCGGATCCTTCGGTCTGAGCTTTGCCGTCAGCCGTTCCGCTCGCTCCAACTGCACCGCCGGAGCCTGCGCTGACATGCTTAGTCTTGCCGTCTTTGCCATCCGTTTCGGAAGCGGAAGCTTTTCTTTAAGCGGTGCGGGCTTTGGGTTTCGCCTTTATAAGCTTTGCCTTCCGAGTTTTCTCTTTTTACTGACTGGCTTCATGTTTTGGAAACTTGGGGTTGAGGATTCTGCCTTTGAGAATAGGCTTTGCCTGCGCAGACTTCACCTGCTCATCCCCCGAATCTGCTGTTGGCTGTGTCGATGTCAGTTCAGGCGCTTTGGGAGTGGGCTTCGAATCCAATGAAGTCTCAGCGGCAGCGGCTTTCGGAGGCTCGTCCAGTGTCTCTCCTTCTGTTTTCGGGGCCAATGGCTTTTCGGGCTCATCAGTCGGTTCCAGGCGCCTGTCCTTGGAATGGGATTTTGCGCCGTCCCCGCCTGCCCCGCCGTTGCCAAGTCGGCCGTCTTGATGCATATCTCCCAAACCGCCGGCATTCCCTGCAGGGCCGCCAAGATCAACGGTAAGCATGCCGGATCCGCCGACAGGCGCGGATTGGAAAAAGATAAGACCGATACCTCCGACCAATAAAGCATGAATAACGACAGAAGCGCTCAATGCCGACTGCCAGGAAAGTGGCTTCGGACTCATCAGCGTCTTCCCTCGGTTGCTATGGAGACTCGTTCAATACCTGTGCGGCGGATGACATCCATAACGCCAACCACCGTGCCGTAGTCGGTTTTTTCATCGCCGCGCAGCACCACAGTGAGCTTCTCGTTCTCAGTCTTTAAAGACACAAGCCGTCGAGCTAACTCCTCCTCTGAAACCAAATTCTGCTCAAGGAAAAGACGCCCGTCCTCTGTGATTGACACGGGGACTGTTTTGGTGGTGTCCACTTTCGCGATGGCCGCCTTGGGGAGATTAAGGGCAATGGTTTTCTGCGTCACCATGGTCAGCATCGACATCATGAAGAACACCAGCAGGAAAAAGATGATGTCGATCATCGGAATGATCATCAGCAGCGGTTTCCTGTCCTCCTTGAAACTGTTGATGCGCATGCCTTACTTCTCCGAAAGACAGGCGAGATAAGCACTACCCGCAGCCTCAAGGTCTTCAATAATTCGGTTGGCCCGCTGAGAGAGCCAGACATAAACCAGCATTGCAATAATGGCGACGAGCAGCCCGAACCCCGTTGCGACCAAAGCTTCCGCAACACCGCCGGTAATAGCAAACGGCTGTCCTTCAGAGATCGATAAGATATCAAATGATCGGATCATGCCGGTCACGGTACCTAACAAGCCCATCAAAGGAGCCAAAGTTACGATCGCACTCACATAGTTGAGATGATCCTTGAGCCGCGCTGCGCTGTAAGCCGCAGCTCCGGAAAGATACTGCTCAGCATTGATCACGGCATTACGCTCTGCAATGGCTTTTTCAAGAACTGCACCGACGGTGCCTCCCGCTTTTTTGCAAAGTGCGGCTGCAGCATCAAAATTTTTAGCCCGTACTGCTGACAGAAATTCACCTTGAAGCACCTGCATATCGGATGCGGAGCGTCGGTAGAAAACTGTTCGTTCGACGGCGATGGCGATCGTAACGATGGAGGCCGCCAACAGCGGCCACATCATGAACCCTCCCGTCAGGAAGGTTTGAATAAACTGAGACATGAGACAGCGTTCCCAAAAAAAGATCTGACGTCGAAAGGAGGTGCTATTGCACCTCCTTCGCACTGAATGAGATCAATACGTGCCGCGCAGGCCAACGAAATAAGTCCGCTCACGTCCTGGTATCAGCGACCAGCTCCCGATTGATACGTAGTCGTAGTACTTCTCGTTGAAGAGATTCGTTACGCCGGCATAAATTTCCAAATGCTCCCAAGGTTTGAAATGCAGGCTTGTATCGACGATCTGTCTGGACTTGACAATACCGTCCGTTTCCTTTTCAGCATCTGAGAGGAAATTGTTGTATTTCCCATAGTAGGTATAGCGAACGTCACCGGAGAAGTTGTCTGTGAAGTCGTACTTTGCAAGCACCGACAGAGAGTGCTGCGGCACTTTCTGCAGACCGCTCCGCGTGAAATCGATTTTGTCCTTGCCGACCTCATCCATGAATCGACTGCCGGCAGATGTATAGTCAGACCTTCCTTTAAGCCATGAATACGATTCCGTAAGCGTCAGCCTGCCGATCGTCTGCTGAAGGCTGACGTCAGCCCCCCAACGGCGCGTCTGAAGCAAATTCAGCGTCCGAGCATCACTGAGTCCCCTGACATACATACGGTACAGCTGGTTGTTGGTGTTCGACATCCAGAGTGAAACGCTGACGGTTGAGAAGGCGACCTTGTCGCGAAGACCAATCTCGTACATATCGTACTTTTCATCTTCGGCATTGGTGATTTTATAAACCCTGTCCCCGTTGACAACCGCTTGATCTGCAATCATCAGACCGTCAGGGACGGTATAGCCGCGCTCATACCGAGCGTAAATTCTGCCGGTATCGCGGTACCGCCAAGCCGCCGACAATTCCAACGCCGTATTCCAGCGATCTGAGGTATCTGCGCCGGCAATCCTGTTGCCCGTTTTGTCATATCCCCATTTAGTGAGCTCACGGCGCAGCCCCTGGGTAAAGCTGAAGTCGCCCCACTTCAAAGTATTCAAACCGTATAGCGCGATGACTGTTTTGTCGTAAAGGAAGCTGTAGGGCTCTCCATAAAACTTGCCGCTGCTGTCTTTCTTCCATGAACCGATGTAGTTAAAGTCAGCACTTTGCTTGGTGTAGTCAAACCCAAGCAGCAGATCGCTGCCTTCAAGATAATCTATATCCAATTTCAGTTTGAGGCCCTTGCTTTCCTGATCGATGATCTGATCCCCGAACTGATTGTTGGAGAAATACCCATCGCTGTAAAAACCATCCGCCGTCAAATGCAGTCTATCCGTGAGATCGTTGGCATAGCTGAGGTTATAGCTGTTGATCGCGCGATCTCCGTTCAGATAACCCCTAACTCGGCGTTTAATAAGCTGACCATTTTCGTCCACGCCAACGGTTTGCGTAGTCCATGGAGGGACGTAGTCTTTCCCGTATTTTTGAATGTTTCTGGCAGAAGCCGTTTTGATGAACTGAGAATCCTCTTCAAGTCGGCTGGCACGAAGCGTGAGACTTTGCTTTTCGGTTAAATCCCATCGAATACCGGCAGAGTAATAATTCGAATTGCGATACGTATTCTTGAAGTAGAGATCCCGATCAATTTTTGAAGCGGTGCCTAAGAAAGAGAATTTTTCATTGAGCCGAGCCCCCACGCTCGCGCCGATACGATATCCGTCTGAATTCCATTCGCCGAAGGCTGACGTTTTCGGATCCTTCATCGAACGAAGATTCGTTGTGATGTTAATCACGCCGCCCGCTGTGCCCGAACCATAAAGGACGCTGCCGCCGCCCGGAATAATTTCAATGCGTTCGAGTTCCTCTACGGGAACGACGTCATAGTTCGTAGAGTGAGGATGATTCAGCAAGGTCGTAATGGGCGCACCATCGAGCATCACCTGAAGATTTCGGTTAGCCGTATCATTGCCCTGACCGCGCAAATCGATGCTGCCCCACCCGCTCGTATTAACGGAAACACCGGGCACGCCTTCAAGCACATCGGAAATTGTTCTGTTGCCGCGCTCAACAATATCTTCCTTTGGAATGACGATAATTTCCTTTGTTTCACGCAGTCGTTCGATTTCTACATATTCCGGCCGCACATAAGTCGTCTTTAATTCAATAGCGTCATCAGATGCTGGATCTTCATCCATACGCGCATTCTGTGCCTGAGCGCTGCAGCACGCCATCAGCAGGGCTGCCATGACGGCGGAATGTTTGAAACTCCATTGGGCCGTTAATCTTTTCGTATGGGCGGCAGAAGAAATAAAAGTTATAGGCATTGTCGGGTTAAGCGAATCAGATGTTTACTATCAATAAATAAATTGATATTGAGAATTGTTCGCATTATACCGTATCGCTCGAGAATAGGTACGCTGTGCATTAATGCGGCGTACCCTCCGCGAGGAGTTCCTCAATCAGCTCCGGTGATGGATTGAAATCGAATTTGTCCAACAGTTTTGCGACACTCCGTTTCACCGGAGCGACCAGCCACTCTCCCGGCACCCTGGTTGCCATGATCTTTCCCAGCGTTTGTTTCAGGTCTTCAAGGGAGATATTCTTGTCCTCATTCATCGCGGCGATATCGGTAATGCAGTCCATTCCCATCATGGACGAGAGGTGATTGAGAAACAGCCATGCTTCCTGTGTTGCCTGAGTGCGCATATAGGAAGCTTCAAAGTCCAAACTTGCTCCGTAAGTTCTGAAAAACTGTTCGATGGCCTGTCGCTGCTTATATACCCTGTAGACCTGCATGCAGTTGAGATCCGTACGGTTGGTGCGGATCGTCACCGTTCCCATTTCCGGAATTTCACTGTGAATTTCCATCAGATCTTGCGGCTGCAGGGCTTGGAGCTCCTCATTGGTTAGCCTGGGGGCTCCCTTGGCACGGCGCTTCATCTCGCTGTCCAATTTAACCGCATTGGTGTTATTTGTTTTTTCGCCGCGTTCGACAGCATCGGCCAGTTCGTTGGCATAGAGCTGAGCATCGAAAAAGACGAACACATTGAATCCGGCCTCTGAGATCTTCAAGGCTTGAATCGCACGGCCGTTGAAAGGAAACATGTTCTCGTAACTCATCGGCGTCAAAGGCAGTTTGCTTTTAACGAATCTGCTGCCGCGGCGAAGAGGAATGACATATTTGAGATTTTTGGAATCGAGCAGTTCAAAATCACTCTCACTGGCGAATCCTTTATCGGCAATGATCGTGCAGTCCGAGTGCCTGAGAGTACTTTCCGTCAGAACGTCTGCGAATGCTGAAACATCCGGTGTACTGCCGATAAACTGCTTGTAATAGATGGGGGCTCCCCTGTTTTCGTCCAAACTGTAGATATAGAGCAGGTTGATTTGCGGCATGTACCGCTGCTTGGAGTCGTAGCCTAGTTCTGCAAAAGGCATCGTCTTGGAAGATGTAATCAGTCGATGCCCGTCAAACAAAATAAATGCGCTCTTCTTATCTATGTCTTCACGCATAAAGCTGCTGATTGCCTGACGTTTTTTACCCAAAGTCCGAAGCATGGCTGCATTGTCGGAAGCGGTGAATGACAGTTTCGGGAAAACATGCGACAAGATGCTGTTTTCGAAGTGAAGCTGAAGGCGCTTAAAACGAGGTTCTCTGAGCAGCCGCAGGAGAGCCGCAACGTAGATTTGCTGCCATTGGTCAGGAAAATGCACCTGAAGACGTTTACGCAGATCTTCAGTGCGTTTCCACATGAAGAGAGAAGCTCCGACTTCTACCGTCTCTTCAAGGGCGGCTGCCGGACGTTCTGCCTGCGTCAAGCGGCGTTTGGTAGCAATCAGTCCATCAGGCGTAATTTTGACCAGCAAACAGCCTGCAGACTGCTCGGACGGCTGACTCACATGGGAATCAACAGACATCAATATTTACAATTTTATGAATTTATTATTTATTCTCCATGAATCATTCAAGACATCCTCAGAAAAGCGTCATTCACGCCGTTGCCTCAGTACGCTGACATTCCCGCCTGCTTGCAAAGCCGAAAAGCTTCACTCTGACTGACCAAATGACGCGAGTCCTGTTGGGAGCAGCCAAACGCTCCACGACGATTGTCAGGCCGGCATTGAGAATAAAGGCCTTCCTCAGCCGGAAAGCCCAGATCACTGCCGCATTGAACTGAAGGCTGAATCCAGCATCTCCTCAGATTGCCGGTACCGGCTGAATGCACCGCCAACCACCATTGGCTTTTTGTGGGAACGCAGAGCATTTCCAGCGTTGCAGCGAAAGCTCATTTTCTGCACTCGACCGTCTCTGCCCGGTGAGCGCCATCCCCTCTGTTTTATTCCAATGCCAAGATTTGAGCGTCGCGAATCGTCACCATTCGGCCGCAGACACGTTTGAGAAATGCGTAATCATGACTGACGATCAGCTTGGCGATCTGCAAAGACTCGATTGTCTTGGTGAGACGATCGACCGATGCGGGGTCGAGCGCCGTAGTCGGCTCATCCAAAAGAATCACTTCAGGTTCCATCGCAAGGATGCAGGCGATGGAGACCAACCGCTTCTGCCCGCCGGAGAGCCGGAAAGAGATGCTCTCGGCAAGATTTGCTATTCCAAGCATCGACAGCACATCCAATGCACGAGTGCGCGCTTGAGCGTATGAGAGACCGAGATTCAGCGGCCCGAACATGACGTCTTCAATTACCTCCGGGAAAAAGAGCTGATCGTCCGGATTCTGCAGCACGTAGCCCACTTTTCTTCTGAGTCTTTGAAAGTCTTTCTGTGCAGTTACCGGCACGCCTTCCAGCGAAAGAGACATCGTCTGCGGGCGCTCGAGTCCCGTGAGGATTCTCAGCAGCGTGGTCTTCCCGCAGCCGATCGGACCACAGAGGCCGAGCGATTCCTTTGGAGCCAGTGAGAATGCCGCATTGCGAAAAATCACGCGGTCTGAGCGTGAAAAGGAAAGGTTCTTCACCTCAAGAAGCGCAGTCTGCATCATGAAACGAAATCCCAGACGAGAAGCAGCAAAGCAAGGCCAATCGTCAGAACAAGAAGTCCCGCTTCACCGGCATTCTTCAATCCGCTTGCAGGGACTGGCCAGTGCCCAGAGAATCCCCGAAGAATCAGCGCCTCATTGAGCACACGGCTTCTTGCATATGCCCGGATAAAGAGTGTCGAGATAAAGGCTGCAAGCGTTTGGTAAGAATGCTTATTCATAGAAGCCCGAAAACCTCGGAGCTGAACAGATTCCGAAAGTGAACGGTACGAACGGCTGAGCAGTTCCGTCTCACGCGTCATGAAAAGCAAAAGCGTCACCAGCTTCATCGGCAGACGAGCAGCCCGCAGACCGGAAGCCACTTCCGTGAGCCGCATACCTGGAACAAACGCATCGAAGAGCAGAAAAACTGCATTGCACTTCATCGTGACGAGAAGCGATAGCAGGAGCCCCTCCTTCGTAATATCAAAGACACCCGCTGAAGCAACCGTCACTCCAGGCGTGCTCCAGGGCGTGAAGCACCAGATCAGAATCAGAAAACCGTTCACGGCGGAACGAAGTGGTTCGCCGAATGGGCTAGGGATGGCAAGAGTGCCGCCGCCGACAGCGTGGTCAGGAAAGCACTTGCCGTCCCAAGGATACCCGGAACGGCAAGCCGCAATGCCGGAGACAAAGTGAGACGCATGCTTATGACCGCCGACGGCGAGCCCATGCGGCAATGCCGCCCAAGCCAATCAGCCAGCCCATTCCGCCCACGATTTCCGGAATCCCGGGCGTTTTATCGTGACTCAGCGCTAACTCTCGATAAACCGGGGCAAGCTTCTTATCGAGAACGCGGCTGAAGACCGCCTCAAGCTCGGCCTCACTCATACCCGCCGCAGCACTGTCTTTCTTTGGTTGTGCCGCTGGCAGAGTCATTTGCGTGCTGACGGGAGCAGCTGCCGGGAGCTTGGATGCGCCGGCTCCGTCGGCCGTAGCAAGCTCATCAGCGGGAATCGACCATTGATTCTGATGACCCTCTCCTGCGTTGATCTCCAACTCAAGGCCTTTGGGCGCATGACGCATCGCGTCAGTGACATCGAACCGCCAGACCCCGGCATCGTCCGTGACGCCGGTCGCCAAAACAGAACCATCGGCGGCATTTTTCACCGTAACGGCTCCCTTTTGCACCCGGCTGCCGCTGGAGAACTTGGATTCAGTGACAACTTGATCACCTTCAATCCAAGCAAAAATATTCACGCGGTGTGCGTTCGCACCCGCACAAAGCAAAAGCGCGAGCGCTCCGGCTGCGATTTTTGATGTGTTCACAAGGGCCTCTCTTCACCAAGATGAAGCAGTTCAGGATAAGTTCGAGCGATCATATCGACCACAAGAGCGGTAATCACGGCTTCCGCCGCCATGATGGGGACGTGTGCCGCAAGGAGCGCAGCTGCCGAAGCAACGAAACCTTCGCTCGAAAATGCCAATGCGCAGGCGGTCATCAGTGCCGCAATTAAGACGCCTGCTGCGCCCGCTAAAGCGCCAGCAATCATCAATCGCCGGCGCGACACGCCAGGGTGAACCAACGCATGGAAAAGCATGCCTGCAGCCAATGCGCCGGTCCCCATCGTAGTTGTGTTGACGCCGAGCACGGTGAGCCCGCCAAATTCAAAGAGCACTCCCTGCAACAAAAGCGCTGTAAAAATCACAGGGTAGGCAGAGACTCCCAGCATCACGCCGACAAGTCCGCAAAGCAGCAGATGAGCGCTTGACACGCCTATCGGCACATGAATCAGTGAGGCGATGAAAAAAGCGGCGCCAACGAGCCCCGCAGTCATGAGGCGGGACTCATCAAGACGCTTTAATCCGACGGCGATGCCTGCCGCAGCCGCAGCCGCGCCAGTAATGAGCACTGGCGCGGAAAGAACACCTTCGGCGATATGCATGATGGCTCACTTCACCTGCGGTGCGGTGAATTCCGTCCAAAGCACGGCCCCGAGCTCGACATCCTTCTCAGCGCCAGCTTCTTTGAGCTTATAGTCAGCGTCCGTGAGCGCAGCAAAGCCCCACCAGCCGGCCCACGGCGCAGTGAAAGCGAAGATCCCTTGAGCATCGGTTTTCACGACCTGAGTGACAAAGTAGTCATTGGGAGCCTCGTATTTGCCGTCGCGATTAAAGTACTCCACCTCGACGTCTGCCCCTGCCGCGGGCTTGCCGTCAACCAGAAGCTGACCGCGGAAAGTATTGCCGGCATAGTTGGCAAAAGGCCGTGTGAGCGGAACAATTTCAGTTTTAACGCCTGCAGGCTTATCCCAGCCATCCTCATCGCCGTAGGCAGGAACAATCACTTTCGTGTAATGCACGATGAACTTGTCTTCCGCAGGTTCCCAGTAAGGCTTGGGTTCAACCACAAATTGATAAACCCCGGGACGCGCGAAACGGTAGTCTGCCTGCCAAGAAGCCTTTTCAAAAAGCTTGTCAGCCTTGAGTGAACCCGAAAGATCCGTCTTTCGTCCGTCCTGAACGACATAGAAAGCATCGGGCTTAGCCATTGTCATCCCGTTGCGCTCCATCGGATGAGCAAAGGCGATAGTGAAATGCACATTTGCATCCTTCTGTTCCAAAACGGCGGAATGCTCTGGAATCACAATCCCGAAATGTGCCCAAGCGACAGCGCTTGAAAGCGAAAGAACCACAGCTGCGGCAATTGTGCTGAATTGAAGTTGAAGCTTCATTGCTCGATGCCTTCTGAGAGGAGATAAATGCTTTGAATACTGCTCGAGAGCAGATATTCATACGTTTTCTTAAATCATCATACGCTCTGCTCCAGATACTGCAAGATGGTCAAACGACCTAGGCATCCACCACCTTTGAGGCATTGCTTCTGAGATCGCACATCCGAGCGAACCGACTTCATTGCATACAACCCTGCCCCTACGGGCAAAAAAACGTTATGCGGCACTCTCAGCTCCCCGCATCAAGCTCTAATGGCTCTCGGGGAAACAAAACTCCAAAGACTCATGCCCTATGGAATGGATCAAGTCGTTCGGGAGTTTGGAATAAGAACCTTCCTCCTTAAGAAGGTTCCTGCCGTTCTCTTTAGAAGCTGTAGCGAGCCGAAACCTGAGCGAAGAAGCTGCTCATATTGTCGCTGCCGCAGGCGGCTCCGCCTTGAATGCCCAGACTGAGCGCGCCCTTCTGGGCTTCAATGCCTGCGCGCGAGCGCAGAACATTTTCTGCCCAAACAACCATATTGACGGATCCGACAGTAGAACCCCAAGTCGTCGTTGCTTCGACATCCTTGTCGCCGAAGGATCGAACATAGGCGACATCCAAGAGCGGCTGCAGAGTCCACCCGGAGGCAGCTGCCGTCTTGCCCGTGAACATCAGCCCGACCGGGACCGTCCAGAGACTCTGATGAGTGCTCGAAACATGAGTGCCGTTGCTTACGGTGTAGTCATCCGTGTTCAGACGCACATAGTTGAGCCCGACATACGGAATGAGTTTTGAATTCTCATAAAGCTGAACCGCAGCCTCACCGCGACCCCCAATAGTCCAGACATTGGTCTTCACACTGTCGGCCTTAGCATAGCCGACAGAGGAATCCGTGAGATCGTTGCTGGTACGCAGATAACCGGCCTGCCCGACAATGTTGAACTGCCCGAAGCGTTTGCCCGCATAGAGCGACGCGCCGTAGTAGTCGACATCATTTTTGACGCCGGCATTGGCCGACTGACCGCGTACGCTGCCGGAACCCAGATTGGCCAGCCCGCCGAACGTCATGTCGCTTCTCGTCCACTCACCGCCGACGATCACGCCTCCGAGTTCAGCATTGATCTCATTCATGGACGAATTGCCGCCCAAATCCAGACGCGTGCCGGAAACTTCGGCGAAACTCGTAACCCCGTCGACAAAGGTCTGCGAAAGTGATGCACGTTTCTGTGCAGTATCCGTTGCTAAACCCAGCCCCTGCAGAGCGGCTGCCTGAACGCCCGCAGCCGCGGCAAGATTCATCCCGCCTTTCAAATTGGCTTCGCCGAGGAAGAATTCATCCTTGATACGGTCCTTTAAGGGCGACACACTCGGCAGTCGGTTGTAGAAGTCAATCACGCCGGCAGTCTTGATGCCGGTTGTCTGCGCAACTTCTTCGGCAGACTTCTGCGCAAGCGTGTAGGTATCCGTTCCATAGACATACTTCCACAGAATGTTGTCGACTTTCACGGTGCTGGGCGCATCCGCAAGCTTCAGGCTGCCCGTCTGCGTGGTTTCGCCGTCAGCCAAATTGATGCCGACGTTATGGAAGTAAAGAATCGAATCCCCTTCCAGCGTCACGGTCCCATTCGTAATATTGGTCTTCCCTGCGGCGTCCACCACCAGCGTTCCGTTATGAACGACCAGCCCAGCTGAAGCAGCAGTCCCCGCACCGGCAAGGATGGTCGAACCAGTGAGATTCACATTGCCGCTCGCGTAGACCGCAGGGGTATTGCTCGTCAAAGCAGCCGCCCGTTTAGTTTGAGAGAGGAGATCAGCACCGTTCCCCAACCCCAGCGTACTGCCGGCAGTCACCATAACCTTGCCGGCATTGGCAATGTCGGCGAAAGCCGCAACAACCGGGGCAGTTTCGCTGCCGATCGACAAAGTCTTCCCTCTGTTTGCGGCGTTGGGTTCAACGCCAGTGAAGAAGAATGCACCGCCCGCAATCGTGCTCTCAGTCTTGTCACCGTACGAAAACTCTAAATTCGTCAGATCGCCGCCCGAACCAGTAATAGTCGTGAAGCCTTCCAACTTGACCGTCTTCTCAAAGTCCTTCGAGAAGCGGCCAACATTCAAAGCTGCCGCCTGAGCACCATTGCCGGAAAGCTTTTGCCCCTGAAACACGTCGGCCGAATAGAGATTGATCGTGCCCTCTGTAACAGTGGATTGAGCACCATTGCTTCCCTCATAGAGATAGCCGCCGGCATAGACGTCACCCGTCACGGAACCACTGACCAAATTCACGGTCGCGGTTTCCACTGACGAAGCGGCGCGGCTATAAGCTTCAGACCCTGTGTAACCGCTGTTATTCGTGCTGCCCGCCAAACCGCCGCCATAGACGCTGCCGCTGACAGCGGAACCATCAACAGTAATAACTGCCTGCGTTACCTTGGAGGAACCGCCAATCGTCGCCGCACCGCCGCCAAAAACACTGCCGTTAACCGTGCCGCCGGTCAGATTGATCTTAACCGTCTCCGTAGCAACGCTCGCGCCTGCACCTGTCGCCACGCCTGCACCGAGAATGGCAGCATCGGCCGTTTTAGCCAGATCTGCTGATTCATGAGCGTAAGAGCCATTGCTCGGCGGCAAACCGGAGTTGGGTGTATTGCCGTGGGCCGTGTTGAGAATCACACCCATATTGGCGCGGTTAACTTCACCGCCCGTTACCGCAATGACCACATCCTTCGTGTTGGCGACCGCATTCACCGCATCTGAATTGGTGTCGTCAATCGCCATGCCGCCGCCGTAGAGGCCATCCACGGATCCGTTCTGCACGATGAGCGTCGCAGTACCCTCAACATTGGCTTGAGCCATCACTTTGGAAGCGAAGCCATTGGATCCGGTTGCATACGCGCCGCCGCCGCCCATCAGGAGCACATTTTCACCGCCCAGAACGTTCACGGCCGTACTTTTAACTGAAGACGTTGCCGTGACAGCATCTTTTGTACTCAGAGCGCCCGAGGCCAAGGCCACACCGGCGGCCATGGTGCCGACGTTGTAGCCGCTCAAGATGTTGAGCGTAACGTTGCCGGCTTCAGCCGCAGCCTGAGACTTTGCCACGGAATCCTGATTAAGCTTAGGATTCGTTCTGGCAATTGCTGCTCCGCCGCCGATAGTGCCGACATGAACGTTCGGCGCAACCAACTTGCCGAGTGTCTCCTGTGCGCCAGAGAGCGTGATATCCGAAAGTCCGCCCTCAGTGAGCTTTTTAGCCAGCGTTAAGACCTCTTTCACTCCGCCGACCAGCTGACTTTTAGCCGCGGCATCGATTGAAGAACCGTCTGCATCACCCAAAGTGATCTCGACATCGCCAACCGTTGCTTTTGTAATAGCTGCAGCTTCGTCAGTACCCGCAGATGAAACGGCCAAGCCGCCGCCGGCAAGACCGGCAGTCTGTGCTTGACCGCCTACGGTCAGTGAGACATTGCGCGAAATAGTCTCTGCTGTTCCGGCGACAAGGAGCGTGTCACCTTTCCAATCGATGTAGTCGGCGTAATGGCCTAAGGGCCCCTTTAAGCCAGCCCAGACACCATCAAATTCCGCAGCCATGGCAGCGCCGCCGCCAAAGACCCCGGCTGCCATGCCGCCCGTAATGGTGACTGTCGTGTCTTTCTCAACTTTGGACGCCGCAGTCCCGCCCATTGTCGCAGCCGACAAACCGCCGCCGAAGGCTCCGAGCGTCATCCCCTCATAACCGGCAGGCGAAGCTTTTGTTCCAATTGAAAGATGGGAAGTGCCCGTAACATTGGATGTTGCCTCGCCGCCAAGGGCTATGGCACTGCCGCCGGTGAAGACCGCAGCTGAGGTTGTAGTGCCTTGCAATGAAATCGTCGTGCTGCCGTCCACAGTTGCTGTCGTGGACGGTGCGGCAAGTGGAACAGTAACCTTCAACCATCCACTTCCCGCTTGTAAAACCGGACCATTGACATTCAGAGCCACACTGCCGCCAGTCACTGCCAGTAGATTGCCGGAATGGGCCGTAATTTCACTATCCCCCTTACGATTAACTTCCATTGCGTGAGATTGAAGTGTCGGCACTACCAAGGACACTATCCCAGAAGGGCTACAACTAACCCCTAAATTGAAAACATTATCGGCACCAGTCAATCCCAAAACTAATGGAGTTTGATCCTTTTCTCCAACTATAACCTGGGTGCCGTTTTCCGTTACAACTGGCCTTTTATCAGTACTCACCGTTTGTTGTACCAGTTTTTCATAGATCGACTTTAACTCTGATTTGAAAGATTTAGCGGCATCAAGAATTTCTAAAGTATTATCATCAATGTATTGTTTTCCGCCCGCGGCTCCGACAAGTGTTACGGTGCTTCCAGCCGCATTTGAACCTACTCCTAAAGCTGCGCGAATTGCATCTAACTTGCCCGTTTTCAGCGCTTCAGCCAGTTGCCGCAAGTCTCCAGCAGTCTCTATATTCAACTCGCCATCACCGTATATCAGTTTTGTCGTTGTCTCTTCGCTGATGCTGTCGTTGGTAATAGTTTTCGCTGTGACCGTAGCACTCAAAGCCAAAGCCCCAGCCAGAGCGAAAGCGGCTGCTGTTTTCACTCGCGAAGTTTTGCCGTGTGCTCGCTGCATTTCGGAAGCCACTACATAACCGCCTCGCGCTGTATTCCAAATAATTTTGAAGGCTTTATTCATCTCGATCATTCCATTAGTAATACCTTTTTTTCAAGGTATTGTTTCGATCAATATTTAAGGCAGGATAATCACCCCCCCTGTCCTTGTCAACTTGATAGCTTTCACTAAGCGAAAACCTTTATAAAAACGCAAGTAGACAAATTAAAAAGCCAGTATTCGTTTACTATTTGTACACAGCACATTTGTATATTCCGTTATCAATGTGCAATTCGTGCAATGCAATTCACAATGAAAAAAACGCCCCACCAGCAATTCACTGGTGAGGCGTCCTAGAGATACCTCAGGCCATTAAGCCGTCAGTTTTATTTAAAACCCAAACTCCCGGAGTACTAGATCTTTAAGGGGTTGAGGCTCATCAAATCAGCCTTGAATGTTATTTAGCTCATTCTGAAATTCCTGCAATTTTTCTTACGTTGAGATTGCAGGAATTTTTATTTCCTGTATAATAGATACATATTTTATCAGGCATATCTATCATGACTAAATTACTGGATTCCAAAGGCAAACTCTGGGCGCTTATGTCCTCCAAGGACAAGGCTGGCCGCATTTACTACATCAGGGCTTACCGTAATCAATGGGATTCAGTGAAGAAACGTTCTTTCGTTGAGTCCAAAGGTACAAGTCGGCCGGCTGCTTGACGATGGTTCCATCCGGCTTTCAAAGAACTTTGTGGATAAGTTCCCGCAATACGCTCATCAAACCGTATTTTGGGGCGATCATGAACTGATTTCTGAAGAAAACTTCTCTGAAGCTTTTGTGCAGAAGCCGGAATCGACCGATATCTCCTGGAGCTGTGACACCGTGCGCATCGGTGTGTCGTACGCCGCCTGGCAGTTTGGCCAAAATACCGGCATTTACGAAGATCTTCGAAGTGTGTTTGGCGAACAAACCGCACGAATTCTGTTCGCTCTCAGCGTTTATAAACTCGACGGCGGCGGGGCAATGATGACTTTCGAGGATTGGCTCCCGCAAGTCTGGCTGCCAGAGGTTCAGCCGCTTGACGGCCGGCGAATATCCGAAATGCTCTCAAGCATCACGCAGCCGCAGCAGGCGTTACTACAAACTGCGTTACGACCGCGCGTGCAAACACAGCGACTCGGCCGTTACTCTGTCTTTTGACAGTACCAGCATCTCCACATATTCAAACACCATCAATGCGGCAGCTTGGGGACATGCCAAACAGAATCCGGAGCTCCGGCAGGTCAACTATATGACGGTATGCGACCATGCCACAGGAGATGTGGTCTTTGCCTGCAGCTACGACGGATCCATCAACGATCAGACAATCCTCCCGGAGATTTATCTGCGCATGAAGTTTGCCGGTTTGGATCTAACCAACAATATTCTGGTGACAGATCGCGGCTTTCAGAGCATTTACAACACACAGACGGCCATCAACCTCAATTTGAAGTACATCCAGTTTCTGAGCCTTAAAGAAGGAGCTGTCAAAGCTCACCTGCAGCACAAACAGGCCCTGTGCGATTCGATTGCACATAAGGATCCTGTCTTGGGGATCTCTGCGATTGCAGTTCTTGACGAATGGAAGGAGAGCACGGATGCCGGTCCTATTCCGGTCAAGGCTTATCTGCATTTGTATCGTGACCCCGTAATGGCCGAGCTGCAGACCAATGAACTGTACCGTGATGTTCTGAAAGCGCTTGAACTCAAGAATGAAGGGGCGGCAAAGATCCGAGAGATCGAACGTGAAACTCTGAAATCCATCGAAAAAGCTGCTCAAAAAGAAGCTGCCGTCAAAAGGTGAAAAGCAGTGCGGCTGAACTCGTTAGGAAGCAGGAGGAGCAGAACTCAAAGCTCATTGACCCGGTGCAATGGAAAAAGATCAAGCGGTTTCTTTACGAAAACCGTAGAGCTAAGGACGACGAACCTGTTTGGAGCATCAAGTTCGATGAGCTTAAAGAAGCCGTCGAGTTCAAAGGCTACCAAGCCATTCGCAGCAATGCCGAGTCCAATCCGTTTGTCGCTCTGAAACTTTATCGTCAGCGCCAGATCATTGAACAAGGCTTCAATCAACTCAAAAATGAAGTCGGCGGTTCACGATTCGAATCGACGGAAGCCGCGTACCGAGGAAAACTGTTTGTTTATACGCTTGCTCAGGCTCTGCGTATGAGCATGCTGAGCAAAGCACGAGAAGTGCATGCAGTCCATCCGGAGCTGAAAATGCCGGAAGAATCAATGCGCAAGCTCATTACCCAGCTTCAGTGCATGCAGGCTTATAAACATCGGACGACCAACGCCTTTGTACTTGGCACTGTCGCAAAACGCCATCGGGATCTGCTGGCTCTGCTGGGAATAACAAAACTCCCGAAGACTGTTTTCCGTTTTAGTTAGGATCTAGTCATTCGGGAGTTCAGGTTAAAAGACGTATTTCGCGCGGAGCTGAACAGATGCAGCAGAACGTTCTTCGTTGCCCCAGTCGTAGCCCGCGGCCAGGCCAAGCGTGAAGTTATCTTTCTGCGCTTCAATGCCAAGCTGACTGCGAACCTTCACGTCGTCAGCGAAAGTAAAGTTGTAGGTGCTTTCAGCACCGGCAAACCGCACCTTGCTGTCGATGTCCTTGGAACCCACCGTCGGCACAACGGCGAGCGAGAAGGACGGCGCAACGCTGAAGCCGGAAGACGTCTGGAACGCCTTCTTCACCTCCGCACCGATCGGGAATTCCACGATCGTAGCGTTAGCGTCTTCAATTGAAACGCCGTGATTCGTCGTGAAGCCGTCGCTCTTGATGTGGTAGACGTCCATGCCGATAAAAGGCGTCACATCAACACCCAGATTAAAGGTCTTCTTCGCTTGAATACCCAGCGAGTAGACGGCCGTCGTCGTATCGGTATCAACATCGGCAGCGCCGCCCACCGTCAGGTCGGACTTCAGCCATGCCGCAGAAAGATCGCCCTCAAGATCAATGCCCTGTACCTGAGTCTTCGCATAGAGCGAGAGACCGTAGTAGGTGAAATCATCTTTGCCGGCAACAGAATCATTTTCCGTCTTGCCGCTGCCGCCCATGAAGGCCGCACCCAAAGTGATGTTTTGCACCGCAGCTTCGCCGCCCACTGCAAGACCGTAGGCATCGGTGTCAAGATCGAGATCCTGAGCGCCTGTAGAGATACCCTTGAGTTTCGTCTTGCCGCCAGTCACCTGTGCCCAGAGACCATTCGCGGTGCCGTTTCCAGCATGAGCGCGAACAGCATCGCGGAGTTCCGTAGAGCGGTCCTTGGCCGTTGTGAAGACACCCAAAGTGCCAGCAGGATTCATGGCAGCATCAAATTCACGCGCAATCTGAGCATTGCTCTTCTTACCCGTTGTATCTGTGAGAAGTGCTTCGGCATAAGACTTCACTGCTTCATTATCAGAAGCTGCGCCGGCGTTTGCCAGAGCCGCCCCCTGCATGAGACCGGCGAAGACATCTTCCGCATCTTTGGCTTCAGTAGAAATCTTGCCGTCAGCCCCGACATTGAACGAAACGAGTTTGTTCGCAGAGATCAGCGTATCGCCAGCCTTGTTCCAGTAATTCTTATTCACCTCGTCGTCGCTTGTAAGCTGGAAGGTTTGACCGGCCTCGGCGATCACGACAGCCTTAGAGGTCGAATCGATCTTAAAACTGTCGGCCGTGATGACAACGGCGTTATTAGAGAAGTTTTCCACGTTTGCTACAAGAACGGAGTCCTTGGCAAAAGTGACTGAACCGGCTTGGGGATCTTCGTCAGGTACAGCTGTCAGCGAAGCATCAACTACAAGGCTGCCCGTTGAAGTGATCGTAATCGGCTTAGCAACATAGGCAGCAGCTAGAGTGCCGCCGTTATTGCTCCACGTAAGAGTTCCGTTATCAAAGAGCTTCACGAAATCGGAAGCATCGGTCGTCCCGAGTGCCGCGTAGCTGTTCTGGCCCACAATAATCGAACCGTCAATCGAAGTTTGTGCGAGGAGGAGCTTAGACGCGTCCGTCACTTCCATACCGTCCTTCCAGGTTGGATCAAGGAAGAACTTGATGCCTTTCAGGAGACCATCCTTAATGGTGAGTTCGCCTTTCTTTGTATTCGTACCAACCTGGATTACGGCGTCTTTCACCGCATCTCCGGCATTCTCAATGACCTTGCCAGCCTCGACAGCACCAGTAATGATGTGTTCACCCGCTTTAGCGGCAAGTTCGCCAACCGTGACCTTGGCGCCTTCATTTACGGAGATTTGGGTCTTACCATCATCAGTGGAAACATCCAGCCTACCAAGAGTCAAATCGCCGGCCTGTACAGTGATCTTGCCGTTGACAGCCGTGACTTTGTCGAGATTGAATTTGCCATCCTGAACAGTGAGGCCGCCAGTAGTTTCTTTGGTGAGATTCACAGTTGCAGAAAGCTTGCCGGAAGTATCCGTACCAGTCTTGCCTAACGTAAGGGATCCCGCAACATCAACAGACTTTTCACTGTCACCGGAGAAGGACACGAGCTCCTTCGAGCCATCCAACGTACCAACGATGGTTAAGGTTTTTTCTGCTGTAATTTCAAGCTTGCTGGCATCACCAACGATGATCGTTTGTCCGCCCACGTTCTTGTCAACTGTGACCGTGCCCCCTGACTCAGTCGGCTTAGCGACGATGTCAGTCTTATCAAGAACAGAACCGTCCGTCACATTGCCGATATCAACTTCAGTTTGCTCTTCTCCCTTATCGTCAACGAGTGTACCGGTGAAATGGACTGTACCGTTGGCAACAAGCTTAGAAGCCGTATCGGAATAAGCGAGGTTGTACTTCGCATCCGTAACATCCAGCGTGCTGCCGGCCGCAAAGATGAGGTGATCGGAACCATATTTCAGTTCGCCCGCATCCTTAGCCGTACCATCTACTCCAAGAGCATTCGTAAAGACCTGATCTGACGAAGTGGCCAGCGTCGCAGTACCATTGATCGTGAGTTTGCCGCTGGTGAGGTCCAATGCTTCAACCGCCATCTTGCCAGCGATGAGTGTGAAATCACCATTCTGCTGTCCTTGGAAGCTCTTAACCGCCAGAGTCCCAGCATCGGCTACAGACATTTCGAATGTACCGTTGCTGATAAGTTTGGCTGCAGACAATGAGCCCGATTCAACCGCGGCAGAACCTGCTGTGAGGGTCAAAGTATCGGTCGTTACAGAAGCACCGGCAATCCGCAGATTTTTGTCGCCGTCAGTGCGATTACCGTCAGTATTGACAGTGAATTTGCTGTAATCGTAGGTGCCCTTGGTGTAGGCAACCGAATAGTTCTTCAGCAGCTCTACTTCTTTGACCTGCGCTTTCTCATTTGACCCGACTGTTGTGAAGTGACCGCCGGCTAATTCCAGTTTCTGTTCGGCAGGAGCATCAGTATCCAAACCTAATTTCAACAGCAGCTCTGTTGTATTGTCTCCTGCAATCTTGCCATCCAAGTCATAGAACTCTTTCGATTCCTCCGCCCAGGTGCCGCCTACAACACCCTCTTGGAAATGCATTCCGCCGGTCTGCCGAAGTGTAGAGCCTTCATCAAGGGTAATTGTTTTAACCCAGATATCATCCGTTCCGTCACTTACTGAGCCGTTGATGAAAACAGCATTGCCGGTAATCGCCAATGTATCGCTAATCAGCATATGGGCGTTATTAGTGACCTCGCCGCCGCTGATAGTCAGCTTGCCAAGCTGAAGACTGACATTGATATCTTTTGATGTACTCGTTTGAGTACTGACAGCATTAGATGCCTGTGTGAAGACGGTCTTTTGACCGTTGACAATGGTGAGACTGCCGTCTCCTGACGTTACGCCATTGCTCACATAGTCGCCATTGACCGTAACATCGTCGCCGATTTTCAAAGTCGTGTTGTCACCGAGCGAAACCTTGCCGTTCAGTGTTGTTTTGCCATTGAACTCTATAACTGGTTGTCGAGGAGTTTGGTAGCCATAGTTATAAATTTCGTCATTGGCCCACTCCAGTCCGTCCAACTCGTCTTTAGGTGTCAGGACGAGCGCATTTGTAGCTGTAATCTCCGTTTCGCCATTAAATGTCGCCTTACCATGTCCTCGGATGACAATGCCGTACTCATTTTTGGTGCCCGAAGCCTTGATATCAGCCTTGCCGTTGACGATAAGTGAACCAACATCAACCAGTACGCCGACCGCAGCCTTGCCTGATGCTTCTACCGTTAACGCGGAAGTATCCTCAAAGACAACGCTTCCTCCTTGCGCTCCGTCAGTACTGTTATTGGAGCTGTAGTCACTGTAGTTCAGAATGATGCCGCCAGCTTCTCCGGAAGCAGCATGCGCAGAAATCTCAGCATCCTTCTTAAACGTGAGAGACGGTTTATCGACCGCATTTGCACGCATGTAAATGCCTGCGGCCCACGCGCCATCTACAGATGAACTAGCTGAAATAGACGCCGTATCCGTAAAAGTCGTTTGACGGGAGGATGGAGTCGGACGCTCATTGTCGTGAATACTGTCAAATGCATACCCCATCGCTATATCCGTAGCATCGTTCGATACAGATATAGTTGCAGCATCACTTACCGTGACAATCCCGCTGTCATGCCACACGCCGAAGAGCTGGGTTTCACTGACGCCGGCTTGCATGCCGACGGTTACATTTACATTATTCAATGTAAAGGAGTTGTTGTCTGCCTTTGTTGAACGAACGTGAATACCGGCTGCCCCGCTAAAAATATCAGAGATGCTCCCAACGTTAGTCTTATCGAAACCGGAGAACCCGTTGACCGCTTGAATTGCCGCTACATTGGCTCCCGCGAAAGTGAACTGAACTGACCCGCCCGTTGCTCCAGACTGCTCATCAAGCAGGATCTTGCTTGCAATCAAATCGAGAGCATCGCCTTCATCCTGCCTCGAAAGATTGAAGTCGCCGACTTTGCTGGTAACGTAGTCGGGAGCAGCTTGAACTACATCTCCAGCTGACAAAGCTGCGGCAGCAGCGACTGTCAGCACAGCGAGTTTGACCGATCCGCTTTTTTGACTTGCTCCGCAAACAGTCTCATTAACTGTCACATAAGCGCCGCGAACAGCGTTCCAAATCGTCTTGAATGTTTTATTCATCTTTAACCTTGATACAAGATGAGAGGCTAGATGTCAAAGCAAGGGCTCCGGCACCCATTAAAAAGCCAACTAAGTAGTTGATTTTTAAATCCTACCCCCTTACCTGTCAAGATTCGACGTAAAAACTTATTTTATTTTTAGTATTCCGTATATTTTCAG
>SCPO01000212.1_pt1 | contig 37211 bp, 37 predicted proteins | sample 6106821 | NCBI WGS metagenome assembly SCPO01 (sample SAMN10720448, study PRJNA508395) | human gut metagenome | isolation source: Participant 2 stool, 0 month | host: Homo sapiens | collected 2017 | reverse complement strand
CTTCTTGTAGATACGAAACCAATTTGCGGACATTTATAATCTTTGATGATCCCATACGCGGAACCATCCACTGTTCCTGTATAGTCCCGATAGCTTAATGGAGTAGTGTCATACATCTCTTCTATGTTTTCTGAAAGGTCAATGCCATGTCCTCGGATGAAGCGGAGAATCTGTTCTGCTTTCTCCTTTTTGAAGGATTGGTAGTCTTCTCCCCGATGTTCGGGAGTCGTGTCCTTCCAGGCAGACAGTTCATCTATATACATAGGTGTCAGGGATGGAAATGACACTGGCATATTGACTGTCCTCGGAAGACGCTTGCATGGAAATCATACAGTTGGTGGTCCGTCCCGGATAGAGCAGTTTGTCATACCACACTTTATTGTTCGCATGCAGATACAGGTTGCGGTTCTGATAAGGAGTGCTTTTTTTCTTCATTACCAGGTAGAGCGTAAAAATGCCGTAGGTATTTTCCAACGAACGGATGCGGGAAATATAGGCATTCTTGATGCTACGGTTTTTATCCAGTATCTCCAATGTCCGTTGGGGATGCATATTGGAGATGACGAAGTCGCTTTCCAGTCGCTCTTCTCCATTGATGATAACCCCTTGTACCTTTTCGTTTTCAACAATGATGCGGGTTACCTCACTGTTGTTAAGCACTGTACCTCCGTTTTTCCGGATAACATTGATTAGCTCCAGACTGACTTGCATACTTCCGTCTACAAAACGGTAGGCGCCTTCAATATAGGAGTGATTAATCATGGCATGCTGGTAGAAAGTGGAGACATCTTTCAAACCTCCGTAGAGTAAAGCTGAACCTGCCAGTACATTTCGTAAGGCGGGGTCCGGAGTGATATCCGCAATCAGATGGGCGGCAGAGGTACAAAAGTATTTCATACCCTCCAAAGCGAGTGTGCCTTGTTTCAGGTGGTCTACGCTAATCAGGTTTCCGACAGCCTGAAGCTGTTCGGCATAGCATTTCAAGTTTTCTTTCTCATGCGGGAAGGAACGGCAGATGGTTTCAATAAACTGCGGGTATCCCATTGCATAATCGTATGTTTTTCCTTTATAGTAGATCGTATCAAAAGCAGCATCGTCCAAGCGTTTTATTTTCAGCTTGTCCATGATACCGAAATAGCGGAAATACTGGTTCATCACTTGACCCTCATCCAGGCTTCCTACATAATGAATACCCGTATCCAACAGATGCCCTTTTCGTTGGTAAGTCTGGAAGCATCCGCCGAATTGCGCATTTTTTTCTACTACGCATACGTTGAATCCTTCTTTGCTGAGAATTGCACCGCATTCCAGTCCGCCAAAGTACTTCTGCCGATAATGATGATGTCATATTTGCTCATACTAGTTCGGTTTTCTAAATATGTAAATGGTGTTTGATGTATATTTGTCATTAGGAATGATTTCGACAGCCATTCCACAGGCGACTGCTATTTCCCGTAATTGGGTTTCAGTGGTGAAATACAGCTCTCCGGTTGTCCGGTTGAAGTTGAAGATACGGGTGGATAGTAATTCCGTGAACCGGGTTAACCGGTGCTTGGAAGCGTTGGCTGAATTTCCGTCGCGTATGATAATCATTCCTTGTGAACGCAAGCGACCGGCACATTTCAACAATAGGGTTTGTTGATGTTCGTAGCTCATATAGTGAAGCATGTCGTTCAGGATAAAGACATCACTTTCCGGCAGGGGATATTCCAATGCATTGCCATGCTTGAACTGGAGATGCTCGTTGCGTAACCATCCGTGCTGCGCCAGCGCTATCTTGTCTTCATCGTAATCAATACCCAGGATTTCCCGGTCCTCGGAAAGCAGAGACAGCATATAGCATAACGGGCCGAACCGCAACCGATGTCTGTGATTTGCCCTTGGACGGGAATCAACCGGTTGAATAGCCGGTAATTCTTTTCCATCTTTACTTTAATACGGATATACCATTCTACGACGGGACCTTTATAGATATAGTTCTGGATAAGAGCTTCGTAGAACGCCGGATTGTCCGTCGTGTTCTGTTCACGGCAGATACGGGCATAAACCTCTTTCATGTAAGCGGATATGCGTTTGGTACGCTCCTGATAAGTACTTCCGAAAGACAGATCGTCTAGTGGTATACGGGGAAGTATTTCTGTATAGATGATTCCTTTCCGGATATTGAAAGGCTGTGCTTTGGCAATGATTTTGTTATTACCGTAAAGCAGGATCGGCAGAATATCCAGTTTCAATGCTTCTGCCAGATAGAATGCTCCTTTGTGGAAACGTTTCATCTTTCCGTTATAGGTACGTGTGCCTTCCGGGAAAATGGCGATGGAGTAGCCCTCCTTCACTTTTTTCCGCATCCGTTCCATATATTGCTCGTATCTTTCGCCTATATAATAGAAGTCGACATAACGAATGATGGCTCCGAAGAAAGGAGAGTGCCATACCCAATGGTTGGTTACCATCAGGATTTTAGATGAAAGAGACAGCAATACCAGAATGTCGATGAACGACTGGTGGTTGGCAATGATAATTGCCGGATGCCGGAAGCGTTCGTTGGCTTTGTTGATATGTTCTTTTTTGACGGCGGTGGCCAGTAGCAAAATTCCTTTGCAGGTGATTTGTATCAGGCGGCACACCAAACGCTGCTTGCTGCTTTTGCGCACAGGCACCGGATAAAGCAGGATAATCAATATACGGAGGACGATGCAGCCGATAAAGAAAAGCAGGAAGAGAAACACGGTACGTATCAATCCGATAAGCGTATAAGGCGGTAATCCTTTGGAAGCGGGGCCTGCGATGAAGAACCGGAAAATGAGTGGCTGAATGGTATAAGCCACCAGTACCACTGCTATCATACCCAGAATGGAAATCAGGGAAATGGATTGCAAAGCCGGGTGTTTGGCAAACACAAGTGCTCCCATACCGACCACTGTGGTGAAGGCGGAGAAGAAGATGGCTGTTTTATGGGAATTCAACACCTTCTGACCTGTACGGTATTTGTTTTGTAGCCCGTCCATAATGAAGATACTGAAGTCATCTCCAATGCCAAAGATAAAGGTGGACAGGATGATGTTGATAATATTGAACTCAATCCCCAGAATTCCCATCAATCCCAAGATGATTACCCAGCTGATTAGCATTGGGAGAAAGCTCATCAGGGTAAGTTCGATACGTCCGTAGGAGAACCATAGTGCAAAGAATATGAGGAAAGAAGAGATGTACAGAATCAGGTAAAAGTCGTCATTGATGGCCGATACCCATTTGTTGGCAAAATAGGAACGGTCGAAGATGACTACATTCGGGTCTTTATTAAAGTTCTGGTACACAGCTTCCTTATTCGGTTCGCTGATCCGTATCTGGCTGATAAGCATGGTGATGGAATCGGCAGAGGTTTGCCATTCATTCAATAGCTTGCCGGATAAATCGTCTTCTTGCGCGGTGTAATGATATTCACCGAAAGGCTGGTTCATCCATTGATAAAAAGGTTCGAAGCTTCCCGGGCGGAAACGATATTCGGCGGCAACTGTTTCCAACTGTTCACGGACTTGTTGCTGTTTTTCATCCGTCCAGTAATCTTTCCATTTCTTCAGGCGTTTTTGCTGCTCTTGCGGAGAGATCAGAAACTGTGAGGCGGAGGCATACTCTTTGATGAGTCCCTGCTCTTTCAGTGCCGATAACTTCTGATTGGTCGTTGCATAAATTTCGGTAGCCTGATTCATGTCTTTGCCCACACTGACAAAAAGCACGGTCTTTTCGTCGTTGTCGAAGAGTTGCAGTAATTTTTCTTCCGATTGTTGGAGATGGCGGGGCTCATAGTTGAGACTCATCATATCGTTGTTGAAGCCTACCTTTTGCGAAGTAAACAAACAGATCACTGTAATGAGGAGGATGCCGCCTACCAGCCATTTATTCTTTTCGTAAGAATAAGCATTTATTTTCTCGATGATGCGTAGTATGCGTCCCTGTTTGACGTCTGCCTGTCCTTTCAGAAAATGAGGCAGGTAAATGAGACAGAAGAGGGTGGTGCCCACCAATGCCAGAGAGGCAAACAATCCGAAGTCGCGTAACAGATCGGAACTGGTGAATATCAATCCCAGAAATGCGCCGATAGTGGTGAAACTACCTACCGTAAGCGGATAGGCTATCTCTTTAATAAGTTGTTGAACGGTGGAAACATGGTTCTGGTGTGCCAGCATGTGAATGGAATAGCTTAGTGCAATACCCATCACTGCCGAACCAGCTCCCACTGCAATGGCGGAGATACTTCCTTTGATAAAGAAAATGAGAAACAGGGCAAATAATCCTCCGAACAGTACTGGAGTAATAATCAACGGTATCGATCTCTTTCGTTTAAAAACGAGTGAGATGAATACAATGATGATAAGCAGTGCCAGAGAGGAGGTCAGGATGGTATCTTTCTTAATCTGACGGGCGTTGTAGACTCCCACGGAGGGACCGCCGAAGTATTCAGCTCGAATGGTAGGAGATTCTCCCTGTACGTGCTTGAGCTCTTCTTCGAGTATCTTTATCAGTTCGTCGTTCTTTCCGGTGCTGCCTGTACTGAATACCGGGGTAATGAACATAAGTAAGGTGGAACCGTCTTTGGAGAAGATATGTTCGTCATAAATCTCGTAGTTGGCTTCCAACTGAAAATCCTGCAAATGTTTCAGGGTTTCGCTTCCCAGTCCGAGCGGGTCCCGGAGAATATAGCTTCTTAATGCAATTCCGGCAGGAGAGAGGAGATTGGTATAATTCTTTTGCATGACAGCCTGTATCCCTTTATCCGTCAGTAAGGAATCGAAGCGTTGATAGTCCGTATCTGTCAGGAAAAGCGGAAGATGTTCATAAACGAAGTCTGTGGCTCCTTGGATGAGGCTTTGGTCTACCTGTGCGAGAATTCCTTTAATCAGTTTTCCTCCGGCTTTTTCAGTCAGGGTTTGTTGCAGTTGTCCGGCTGCTTCTATCAGGGAGTCGGGTTCTACGCGGTGGCAGGTATCTGCCGAGGATAACATAATGATAATCTTATCCTTAATCTTGAGATTGTCGAATACTTTGATTGTGTTCTGGGAATCTTTAGTGTCGGGGAAAAATTGTGTGATGTTCTCTTCGAACCTTACTTGCAGGGCAAAGAATCCCATTAACAGGACACAACTGATGAGTGACAAATAGAACAGAATCTTGTGCCTCTCGAAATAATCATATAGTCCGATAAAAAACTGGGTCATATCTTTTTTTTCCTACACGCCGTGAGCAGAATGAACGCGATGGTTCCTGCCAGTATGCTGCAACCGACTGCAAAGATAACACTTCCTATCAAATATTGCTCTATGACCGATTTTACATTTTCAAAAGGATAGTTCGTTTAAATGCAGATTGACAGGATCTCCCAGCACTTTGCAACCGGTTACGTAACTGCCGTACAGCAAAAATGGAATCATCGGAGGGATACTGATATTGGCTGCTACAATAGCTATGACTTTATTCAGTCTGAACAGATGCGCCAGAAATAACGTGATTAGCATTTGATATCCCCATACCGGAACGATCCCCATGAATACGCCGAGTGTGATGGCAGCCGTGATCCGCAGATTAGATTCGGGGGAGTGGGTGACATGATCCGAGAAAAACTGCTTGCAGTTCTTCCAGGTCAGTTTACGGAAGAAGTTTCGGGGGATGATCCAAAGGAAAGTGACGAGCACCAGTACTGTGTTCAGGATACTGATACGGGTGAAATCGCGAAACGGTCGGAAATGAGAAACCCGTTCTTCCTGTGGCGGATAATAAACATGTACCGGAATGTTTTTAACGGTAATGCCTCCCCAGGCTGCAAAGACAAGTGCTTCCAGCTCAAATTCGTATTTGGCGGTGTAATACCACTTGTCCACATTCATTCGTTGGATGGGGTACAGGCGGTAGCCGGATTGAGTATCTTGCAGTTTGATACCTGTTTCGAGGGTAAACCAGAAGTTGGAAAACTTATTGGCAAATGTATTCTTTCCCGGCATGTTGTCCGAGGCGAGGTTACGGGCACCTACCAATAATGTGTCCGGTTCCTTTCTATGGATTCGATCAATGCAGGGATATCCGAAGCGAAATGCTGTCCGTCAGAATCAATGGTGATAGCATACCGGAATCCTTGCTTTTTGGCAAAGGATAGTCCATGTCTCAAAGCTACTCCTTTTCCTTGATTGACAGGGTGGGTGATGGTATGTAAGTTAGATTCCCGGCTAAGTATTTCGGCTGTTTCATCTGTAGAACCGTCGTTGACAACAAGGATATCGGGGGCGTAGAAACGTACACTTTCTATGACGTCCGCCAGTGTCTTTCCATTGTTGTAACTTGGGATGATAACGATGATCCCTAATTGTTTCAACTTCTCGTGCCAATAGGCTGTACTTATTTGTTCCTTCATACTGTCGGGGTAAGTGCAGCTTTTAGTTTGATGAAACATTCGTTCTTTACGGTATTTTCTTCTACAGTGCTCTCTTTCACTGTACTCTTTTTTACAGCATCCTTCTTTACAGTCCCTTCCGCTTGCAGCTGAAGTGTACTTTCTTCTGTCTCTTTAAAAGTCAGTGCCACCGAAATGTGCGGTGTTTCTATAGGATTGATAGCCGAAAGAAACTTGCAGGAAGACACTTGTGTTACTTGCAATTTTTGCTGGCGAATGTCTTCTACACATTCCTTGATAAGTTGTAACAGGCAAACTCCCGGAACTACCGGATGTCCGGGGAAATGTCCCTGATAAACAGGATGCCCGGGATTCAACTTTACTTGGATAGTCCAGATCGTTGAGTCCGATGATTCGGAGGAAAGGATGGTATAGAAGTTATCAAGTAGCATATATTAAATCTCTTTAGATAGTTTGTCCAGACGGATCGTTAACCGAATCCACGGATGTTTGATTTTTATTTGTGCGGGATCGCCCGGAGTATTGCCAGTGATGTAGACCACTGACTTTCCAAAGCCTTTTCCACTGGTTCTTTTTTCAGTAGCACTGTCTTTAGTCGTTTTCACACGAATATCTTTCCCACTTAAGAACAGACGTCTGAAATCCATCTCCAGAAGTTTCAGCACCTTTTCCTTTTTCATGGGTTCAATGCAACTGTTGACAGTAAACTGATCGTTGCGAAGAGAAAAATCGAAAAGGCTTAGTCCGAAGTAGGTAGACGCTACGATCCGGATTTCGTTATCAGGCATACGGCGTACTATTAGCATACCGCTCATGTGATGTTTCATGAAATCCAGTTGGATATTGTATTTTTGCGAGCTTTCTCCTTGTGTTAGTTCGATAGCGGGGAGCACAGTACTTCCTTCCCCGCTCATCCGTGGAGAGCAGGAAGTCTGGATCTGTATCCATAAGAACAGCAGAACCATCAGACTAACGAATCGCAAACTTCGTCTCATTCTTCAGGGAGTTGAACTTTTTATTATAGAATTCGTATTCTGTATAGTTTGTGGCTGTTTCGGACAGACGGAGTTTGTGTACCGACATATCTTTCTTGTCCAGATAGATTTCTATACCGGCAATATAGGCTTGTACCGCTTTGTTGGTCGGTTTTATTTTAACCAGATAGTATCGTGCGTCTTCAAAATACTCCAGCAGGTAGTTGGACGACATTTTAGACAGGTCGCCTATCATACACGCGGTCAGCATATCCTGCATCTGTGCCATCATTTTGTTCGAACTAAGATTCATGATACTTTTCTTGCCATCCGAAACGATTTTTGAGCTTACTGCCGTTTATCACGATGAGATAATCCATCGGGCGGAAATATTCCATGCAGATTTTATGGGTCTTCTGGTAGTAGAACTTCCCTTGAAGTAACCTTCTCATCGAATACATCGAGATATTTCACTTGGGTGAAATCGCTTTCGATGGACTCTACGGTTTGCGCCTCCTTTGCCAGGCGGCTTTCAAACTCTGTCTTTTGCGCCATCTTTTTCATGCTCTGGGCATGGATAGAGGCTATTGACAAGAAGAAAAGCGATAAATATATTAATAAAGTTCTCATACCTTTTTTTATTTTATGCCAATAGTTTGTCCGGACGGACAACGGTATATCCTTGTTCTTTCAGCAAATCCAAGATTTGTTTCACTAGCTGGTCGCTGTCAGGCATCCGGTCGTGCAACAGAATAATGGCTCCCGGTTCAAGATGTTTCCGAATCCTGGCAAGGACTTTATCCGGTGCTTGTTGTGTATCCAGTGTACGGATGCTCCATCCTATAGGGGTATATCCTAACTGTCGAACGGCTTTCGCAATCGTTGGATTAGTGACACCGAACGGCGGACGAAACAAACTAACCGGCTGCGAAGTTACTCGTTCTAGTTCACACTGACAAGTTTGCAAGTCTTTTTTCATCTTGGAGAGCCCGTATAGCGGGAATAAACCGGAATGGGTATGCGAATGATTTCCAATCAGATGACCTTCTGCCACCATTTTTTGCAAGATTGCTTCATTCCCTTTTACCTTATGACCGATACAGAAGAAACAGGCGGTTACCTGATATTCTTTTAGTACCTGCAGAACTTTGGGAGTCTGTAGGGAGTCGGGGCCGTCATCAAAAGTCAGGGCGACAATCTTTTCCGCAGTATGCTTTTTGCAAAATGACCGGAGGTAAATTCCCGATTGAATGCTATAAGAGGCATAAACGAGAAAAGACAGGAGCAAGAGCAAGCAAAGAAGGAGGCAAACGATTATCATACGCTTTTCCGGATTAGAATCAATGAATGATTGATGGAGTGGTGATGATTATAAATCAATATATGGGTCGAGGTAGTGCAGTTGGCCGATTCGTTCACTGCTTTCCATACCGCATACGATGTTGCGGTAGGATATTCACCACATTCATTCTTAAAACTAAGATGAACACTTTCCGGGAAAAGGTTTGTTTCAAGCTCTTCATAAATAGAGTTGCCATTGTCAACAGTTTGCTCGTGAGAGTCATCTTGATTGTGTGGCTTCTTGTTTTTCCCGGTAACCAACCACTGAATATCCTGACATTCTAAACCATTTCGTTGCAAAAAACGGATGATTCGGGAGCTGATTTCTTCTGTAGTCTGTTTCCCTATGAAAGTTTCGATTCCCTGTATTTCAGCCAACGGATGCTCTCCGGCTTCCCGACTTAACAGGAAGAATTGAGCACCTTCTCCTGCTGCTATCCCTTTCAGCACTCCCAGCCGTTGCTGAATCGTGTAACTGGTTTCTGTCATTTCATCGATGGCTCCCACAAGTATATTCTCGCTTCCTTCTCCTATTTTCATCATAGCGTCCAATAAAGCACTTTCAAAACTAAGACCACGGTGGACATAAGTCATGTTGTAGGCATGTATTTGATGAATCAGAGCTATTTGTGCACCGATTGTATTGAATGTCGACTGGATAAAAGGAGTAGGATTCAGCATCCGCTCTTCATTATCCAATAGGTTGTTCAGGAATTTTTCCGTATCTGTCAAGCAGCCCAATCCTGTTGCTGTGATGATTCCTTGTATCTTTTCAGGAGATAGTTCACCCATACATTCCAATCCGCAAGCCACCCCCATTTTTACGATACGGCTCATGCGTCTGCGCAAGGTCGCATTGGTGATAATATCCTTATAATCGGGTTCGCAAGCCTGAAGATAAGGGCGATTATTTCCTGGTGAATGATCCTTTGGTGGATGAATGGAAGCGATGCGTTGAATATAAACTGGCTGCATAGGCTTAAATACTTAAAGGTGCGTTTATGCTGGAAAATTCGTTGCGGAAAAGAGGAGCGATGAATCGTTTCCTCCGAAACCGAAAGAGTTGGATAACACATGTCGGATGGGGATTCCTTCTTGAAAAGAGGTTTCCGGTATCAGTCCTGTTTCCGGCATCGCATCCGTAAAGTTCAGGTTGGGATAAATCAGCCCTTTATCTATTGAAAGAACGGAGTAAACAGCTTCAATTCCTTCGGAAGCTCCTAAGGTATGTCCGATAAAAGCTTTTACCGAACTAAATGGCGGAACGTGTTCTCCAAAGATTCTTCGGAGCGCCATGCCTTCTGACGCATCATTGCCGGGAGTACCTGTTCCATGTACATTGATATAATCGATTTCTTCAAGGGAAATACCACTGGAAGCGATAGCTTTACTCATTGACAGAAAGGCACCGTCCCCTTCAGGAGAACTTCCTGTTTGATGATAAGCCTCATTCGTATTGGCGTAACCGCTAAGTTCGCAATAAGGAGTTCTTTGGAGTGAACTTTCCGATTGAAGCACTAAGTAACCGGCACCTTCTCCCAGATTTAATCCGGTACGTGAGCGGTCAAAGGGACGGCAATGTGTTTTGTCCAAAATCATCAGGGAGTTGAATCCATTGAGCGTAAACCGGCAAAGTGCATCCGTACCTCCCACGATAGCAGCATCCAGTAGCCCGTGTTTAATCATTCTTGCTCCCAGCATGATGGCATTGGCTGCTGACGAGCAGGCTGTACTGATGGTGGTTATAAAATCATTGATACCCAAATACGAAGCAATCAATTCTGTACTGGCTCCGCAGTCGTGTGAAATTACTTCCCGTAACCGTCCCTGTCCCGGGTTTTTCTTGAAAGATTCATAGAAGTGCTCGCTCAAATCCATGCCGCCAACGGAAGTGGCGGAAATAAAACCGATACGTAATGGTGGTGTGAGTCCCGCATCTTTCATTGCTTCTTTGGCTGCTATCATTCCCAACAAGGCCGTACGTGATACAGTGCGTTGCGGAGGTAAAGAGATCAGTTGCTTTAGTTCCTCATTGCTACGTTTCACTTCGGATACGGGCACATCGAGAGCAGTCGGAAAAAGAGTTACTTTTCCGATGCCATGCTTTCTTTGTCTCAACGCTTCTATATTTTCGGAAACTCCGATACCGATGCCCGAAACAACTCCCAATCCGGTGACGTATATCTTCATCGGTTAAGCTTTGCGATTAGCAATGATGTAGTCTGCCAGTGTACGTACCGAGTAGAAGATTTGTTTTCCTTCACTGGGGTTCTCTATCTTTATACCGTATTCGCGTTCCAGAATCAGGATGATTTCGAGTGCGTCAATGGAGTCAAGGCCAAGACCTTCGTCGCCAAACAGAGGGGCTTCATTGTCAATATCTTCCGGAGTGATTTCTTCAAGGTTCAACTCTTCGATTAGTTTCCCTTTCACTTCGTCCATCAGTTCTCTTTTGGTTTGATCTAAATTATCCATAAATCGTTGATATATTATTAAGTTGTTTAAATTCTGCTTGATAATGTCCGTCCAGTAGTTCGCACCAGCCTATGATACAGGTGCGTAACTTTTGCCATCACAATCCTTGCATAATCCTCTAATGAGGCAGCATCGGATTGCCGACGGACAAAGAATGTATTCTCTCCCTGAATCTTGTGCCGGATACAGATTTCTCCCAATACTACATTGGGGAGAGTGTAGACAAACACGGCAGGACTGGCTGCTTTGTCCCCTTCTTTACTGATGATTGCCTGATGTTTGCAGTCCGTATCCAGAGAGGAAGAAGCATTGGCAAGAATGATTCCAATCTCTTCCGGACGGTGGTGTGTATTTTTCAGTAAATATTCGGCAGCTACATATCCCAGCTTACAGAGGTTGTCCATCTTATAGAACTTCATATTGTTTTCTCCCAGATGCTTGTATGCTTCCCGGATGAACGGTGCAAAGTCAGTTTCCGAAGAGCTGAATACAGTTGTTCCTTTACTTTCTACTGCTCCTGGCCTGATTGTGACCATGTTGCCCGATTCCACCACTGCTTTGCAAACTGACGGAGCACTCGCTTTGTCGGTTGCCTGCAAGTTTACTTTCTGTTTCAGGTGAGCATCGGGGAGGGATAATACCAGTGCGGCATTACAGCCTCCGAAACCGGAAGCGGTTTTGATGCAGCATTTCATCGGCATCGGCTGATGAGTGGTATAGACAGTGATAGGCATGGGAACACCGAGTGTTTCATACCCTAAAGTTCCGTAGTATCTTCCTTCTTTTAGTTGCTCTATGCAAAGTATGGTTTCGATAATGCCCGAAGCTCCTAATGTATGACCGAAATAGGGCTTGAGGCTATTCACCGGAACTGCAGCTAATCCCGCCAGATGTATGGCTTTGGATTCCATTTCATCATTGTAAACCGTAGCTGTTCCGTGTGCATTGATAAAGCTAATGTCTTCGGGGAGTGCTCCGGCTTCTTCCATTGCCTGATTAATGGCTAGAGCTAAACCGTCCCCTGTTCGGGAAGGACCGGATATATGGTTGGCGTCATTGCTGATTGCTCCTCCGGAGAGAATAATATGATTCGCGTTTCCTTGAGTTTCTAAAAGAACAGCTCCACAGGCTTCGCCCAGACTTAATCCATCCCGTTGTATATCGTATGGTCGGCAAAGGTGTGCGCTGACAGATCGAAACGATAGAAAGCCGCTGGTAATGAAATGAGAAAGAATATCCCCACCTGCCACAATCACTCGTTTGTAACGTCCTGATTCTATCCATCTCTTAGCGACGATTAGTGCCGAGACTCCTGATATACAGGCATTGGAGATGACCTCTACCTGATTTGTCGCTCCAAAGAAATCTCCGATTCGTTCCGCCATTTTCCAAAGAAAAACCGGACTGTCAGCAGGTAATTCACTCAATAAATCTATATTTCCTTTAGTGGTAGATAATAACAAGGTACAATCCGGCTCCCGCAAGTCGGCTCCCGATTGAGAAATAACCTCTTGGATAGCCAGTATGAATAATTGCTCCATTCGGGTATAATCCGTAATCTGCATCAGCTTCGCCCGTTTTTCCAATTCCACAGAATCAATCATTCCCGCCAATAGGGGATGATCGGAAATTAGGCCGGCTTCTTGCATACGGATTCCGCTTCGGTAGTTATGGATGGCCTCCAGGTTTTCCGGGATGCCGAAACCTAACGAACTAATCAGCGTATGGGCTGTGATGTATATATTTAAAGGATATTCCATTTCTTTTTCCATTCCAGATAAAACGGAGGATTCATAAGCTCCAATTCTTTATTCAGGTTCAGGAACACTTGTATGGTGCTTCCGGTGGCTACTATACTCTGGTCGGTAGCCCGGTAGATAATGTATTCAAATTTTATCTTGGCTGCTTCACAGGCAATATAGCGCGTTTCGACAATCGCTTCTTCACCAAAAGATAGTGATTGTTTGAACTGACAGGTTAAATCCACGATAGGAACCATGTATCCCTCCCGGTAAATACTCATATAATCCAAACCATACTGTTTGCCAAAAGCTTCTCTTCCATCTTCAAAATAGCGCACATACTCACCATGCCATACAATCTGCATGGAGTCTATTTCGCTGAACCGCACTCTGAAGGTAGTCCGGTTAGTCAAAGCTGCAACCTGTTGATTCGTTTTCCGTTTCATTCTTTCTTTTTATAAATATTTTCATCCTGCATTCAGCTATCAGCTTGTCTTCCACTTTCACTTGTGCAGAAATCAATGTAATGTCGAATACCTCCTGTACAACGGTAATCTCCGTAAATAGTTTCATCCCGTTCTTTGGCAAATCGTAGATTTTAAGTTTGTCTACCGAGCCGATAAACCCTAACGGTACTTTTTCACCCTGCCGGGTATAAAGAAATCCGATACGTGCCGCTGCTGATTGAGCGATGTGTTCAATAATTCCTGCCTCTTGCAGTTTTCCGGTTTCGTAGAAAATATTATCAGCAGTAACAGTCAGTCCGGAATAAGAATGATTCTTTTCGATACCAAAGAAACTGTCCACCATCACGATGGGCGGACGCTGTGGAATCAAATTGAGTATTCCTTCTCCTTGTATGATAACTTCCCTGTTGTTCATTTCAATCTGCATTGTACAATGCTGTGTCCCATTCCTAAATGGTCATCTATCTTTTCAACTTCCAATCCCGCTGCTTTGATGCACCGTTCCATATCATCCGAATGATACATTTTGCTGTTACCATTTGCCATGGCTGTGAAATAAAGACTGATTTGTGTCAGGCAATAAGCGGCTGTGTCAAACTTTTGCCGGTTCCAGAAAGTTTCCATGATATAGAGGCGACTCTCCCCACTCATAGAACGGGCTGCACGGGTCAGTATGCTGGTTACTTCTTCTTCCGAGAAACAATCAAGGAACTGGCTCATCCAGATAGCATCGAACCCTGTCGGGAAAGGTACTTCGGGATCGAGCAGATTGGCGCCATACCCGTGAATACGCATTGCTCCGGGTAGGTCTTTAGTTTGTTGACGCATCATCTCCAATTGTTGCGGAAGGTCCATAATAGTTACTTCCACTGCATCGTCATAGCTTACGCATTTGGTCGCCCATCGACCGGTATTACCTCCCACATCCAGTAAAGTCTTGGGATGACGGGCGAAAACAATTGCCAAAGCTTCGTCAAACGAGCAATCCGAGTAATAATGATCGAAACCGAACCAGCTCTTTTGTACCTGTGAGGGCAAGCTTGACAGCCCTTCATAGATAGTGCTCCATTCGCCGAATACTTTCAGCCCTCCGGGACGTCCGTTGGTGAGAGCCTCTTCGAGATGGAACATTCCCAGATAGTTGACATCGTGGTTGAAATCCATATTGACACGTACCATCCTGTCGTTGAGCAGGAACCATCCGGCTTTGGCAAGGCGGTAAAGGTTTTCGTGCCGCAATACGGTACCGATCGTTAATGAGGCTTCCAGCAAAACTTGTGTTGCATAAGAAGACAGGCCACAAGCCTTGCTGATTTCTTCTTGTGTCATGCCTGCACGTTCGTCGGCTAGTAACTGGAAAATACCGAATTTGAGCATAAGGCGTGATACCTGAAACACGATGGGCCCGAAAGCTATTTCTTGTGCCAAGCGTTGTGCCTCTACCGCGGTCAACGGTTCCTTATCATATTGATTCTGTTGCATCTTTATTTTGTTATATCTTTATTTCAATCCTTTGGAGGGCGAACCGTCACTCGTGGTTTTCCAGAATGAGTAATAGTTGAACCATTGTTCCGGATGGCGTTTCAGTATTTGGTCCAAAGCGGCCGTATATTGTTCGAGCAGAGCGATCTCTGCTTTCTTTTCTTTGGTTCGTATGACTGGTTCCGTCCTTATAAAATGAAAACGGTAGGTTCTGCCCGGCTCTCTCATGGCAAAGTAGAATACCACCGGAACTTTCATTCGCGAACCAAGCAAGAAAGGACCGGCAGGGAAAGGAGCTTTCTGTCCCAGGAGTGTTCCTGTCAGCAGTTTCTCTTTATTCAGATAACGGTCGCCCTGGAAGCATACATATTCTTTCTTGTTTAACGCCTCGGTAATACGGAAAACGTGTGTCAGGTTATCTTCGTTGACGGGGATAATCTTAAAATCCTTGTCCTGACCATTTTTCTCCAATATCTCTTTGATTCTACGATGTTCGGCATCATACATCACGATATTGATTTTCTTTCCGTAATCGTCGAAGAAAGGAACGCCTATTTCCCAGTTTCCCACATGGGCACCAATCATAATTACTCCCTGTTCGCTGTTCAGCAATTGCAGAAATTCCGGATACCGTTCGAACTCAAACCGGTATTGATCGACTTTTCCGTTACCAATAGCTACTTTGTCAATCAGGATTTGCCCTAACCGGTAATAGTTGCGCAGCAACATGCCCAAAGAGCGTATTCGGTTGTATTTCAGAATGTGGCGGGCATAAAACCAGGTGCTTTTAGTGGCTTTCGGAGCAAACGGTACGAAGTACAATACTACCAGACTTAGAAATATATAAGCGGCAGTAATGCCCAGATACTTAATCAGGTAAATAAAGAATAAGTATCCGAATGTTCCTCCCCGGGTTTTGCCTTTCCACGTCGACATATTTACTTGGCTTCCTGCATACGGGTGATAACGAGATCGTAGAAGTCCTGGAAGGTTTTGATACCCGCAAAATCTTGTCCGGTTACGTTGAAGCCGAAGTTCTTTTCTACCAGTACCACCATATCGACCAAGTCCAGGCTGTCCAGTTCAAGAGTTTCCATTAACGGTGCATCCGGCTGGATGACCTCGATGTCTACTTCAAACTCTTCTGCCAGAGTGGTTCTTATCTTCTCGATGATTTCTTCATTTGTCATATATCTGATTTCTTTAGTAAATTATGGATTGATTTTACGTATGATTAGCGTGGAATTGGTTCCTCCGAATCCGAATGAGTTGGAAAGGAACGTATCAAATTCCAGGTTTACCCGTTGGGTAGGTATATTTAATTGTGCAGAGGCCTCGTCCGGTTCCTCGAAATTGAGGTTGGGAGCGATGAAACCGTTGTTCATCATGAGGGTGGAATAGATCACTTCACTGGCACCGGCCATCCACATTTCATGTCCTGTCATAGACTTTGTGGAGGTCACATACGGGTGATGCCCTTCAAATACTTCCGCAATGGCTTTCGCTTCGTTCAAGTCACCTACCGGAGTTGAAGTGGCGTGTGCATTGATATAATTGATCTGTTCGAGTGCAATCCCTGCATCTTTGATAGCCATTTGAAGAGAACGTTTCGGACCGTCCACATTAGGCACGGAGATGTGATCTCCATTGGATGAAAAACCGTAACCGATGACTTCGGCAAAATGGGAGCTCCTCTTTTTACAGCCGATTCATAACTCTCTAATACCAGACTGGCGGCTCCTCCACTCGGAATCAGTCCGTCACGTCGTTTATCAAAAGGTTTCGAGGCTTTCTCGGGGGCTGCTTCCTGGGTGGAAAATGCGCTTAGTCCGTCGAAACTTCCTACTGCATAAGGATTGACTTCTTGTGCGCCACCGCAAAGAATACAATCCTGTAATCCCGATTTTATAAGCAGGTAACCCATACCAATAGCGTGAGAACCGCTTGCACAGGCTCCGGCAATGGTGAAGTTGACCCCTCTTAGTTTGAAAATAACTGACAGGTTCATTGTCACGGTGGAATTCATCGACTGGAAAATAGAACCGGAACCTACCAGTGCAGTGTTTTTCTTTTCACGAATGATGTCCACTGCATTAATAACAGGAGCGGCACTACTATCATTGCCATACAAAATACCCACTTCATTGGCTTCGAGAAAATCCTCATTAATACCGGCATTACGGAAAGCTTCTAATGTAGCGAGATAAGCATATTCTCCCTGCTCCGGTAGACAGAGACGTTTACGGCGGTCCAACAACTTCTTCAAGTCGGGACGTTCCAATATCCCCGTTAATGCAGAAAAATAACCCAATTCTTTCCGTACTGGGTCTATGCCAATTCCCGATTTCCCATTATATAGTGAGTCTTTTACTTCATCCAGATTCTTGCCGATGCAAGAGTAAATCCCCATTCCCGTGATAACAACTCTTTTCATTATTTTGTCTATTCTATGCTTTTATTTTAAGTATATAGTCCTCCGTTGATGGAAATCACTTCTCCTGTGATGTAGGATGAGGCTGGAGATGCCAGGAAACCGACCAGGTCGGCAACCTCTTCCGGAGTGCCGAAACGTCCCGCGGGAATATGTTTCTTCCATTCGTTCTCATCAATTCCTTCCGTCATATCCGTACGGATGAATCCCGGAGCTACTGCATTGACTGTTACTTTCTTCTTGGCAACTTCCTGTGCCAGTGCTTTGGTAGCAGCTATTACGCCACCTTTGGCTGCGGAGTAATTGGCTTGGCCGGGCATTCCCTGAATGCCCGACAATGACACGATATTTACGATACGTCCATAACGTTTGACCAGCATATTCTTCAATAAAGGCTGTGTCACGTTGAAGAATCCGTTCAGGCTGATATCGAGCACTTTGCTCCATTCTTCTCCTGTCATCCAGAGCATCAGGTTGTCTTTGCGGATACCTGCATTGTTTATCAGTACCTCGATATATTCGTCAGGGTGTTGGGAAGCCCAGTTGCCCAAAGCAAGGGTGATAGCGGCAGGGTCGGTCACATCGAACTTCATCAACTCGCCATTACTTCCTTTTTCCTGTACTAACTGCAACGTTTTCTCCGCTTCTGCGTCATTATTCTGATAATTTATCAGTATAAAGTAGCCCATTTCCGCCAGTTTACAACTGACAGCACGGCCGATACCTCGGCTTCCTCCGGTTACTAATGCATATTTCATTTTATTTATCTTCTTTTTTGAGATAGTCTATCATCATTTCTATCTCTTTATATTTAGGTGTGTCATTGGTAAATACAGGGAAGAAACTGCGTATTTCTTCATAAACCTGCCTGCTTTTGGAACTTAGGCGATCCTGTATTTTCAGGTAGTCGATAGCTTGTGCCATTCCCATAAACTGGATAGCCATCACCTGATAAGAATTCTCAATGACTGTTTTTGCTAATAGAGCCGAGTTGGTTCCCATGCTGACAATATCCTGATTATCATTGTTGTTGGGGATACTGTGTACATACATCGGATTTGATAATGTCTGACATTCCGCTGTGGTGGAGGTTGCAGTGAATTGTGAAGCCTGTAAACCATAGTTCAATCCAAGCACTCCCAAATTTACAAACGGAGGCAGGATGCCATTGATACGGTCGTGGAACAGATAGTTAATCTGTCTTTCGCAAAGCATAGTCAGCTTGGTCACGGCAATTTTCAACTTGTCCATTTCGAAAGAAATGTAATCTCCGTGGAAGTTGCCGCCATGATAAATATTTTGTGTATCCGGATCGACAATCGGATTGTCACAGGCGGAATTTATTTCGTTTATTAATACTTCTTCCGCATTCTCCAGTTCATCGTAAATAGGACCGAGTATTTGCGGAACACATCGCAAGGAATAATAGGGCTGTACTTTGTGTTCGAAGATTTTCTCTTTATGCACCTGGTTGTATAGCTCGTTCTCTCTTTGAAGCACGCATTTACTGCCTGCCACCCATTCTCTCATCATAGCAGCTATCTCTTGTTGACCTTTATGATGCTTGGCCTCGTTTAATGACTGTGCCATAAAATCATCATAAGAGGCGGCAATCTCATTCATCATTACAGAGGCAGCCACCGACCAACGGAGTAGTTTTTTTGCATAAATCAGATTGACAATACCGATGCCTGTCATTACAGAAGTACCGTTTGTAACGGATAAACCTTCACGAATACGCATGGAAAAAGGTTTGCCGTTTTCCTGAAGCACCGTAGCTGCGTTACACAATTTACCCTGATAAAAAACTTCCCCTTCCCCTATTAACGTCAGGGCGATATGGGCAGGATTGTACGAGATCGCCGCTGGCACCTACACTTCCGTGTTCGGGTATGAACGGATAAATTCCGCGGTTGATAAATTCACAGAGGAGAGAAACCAGTTCCAGATGCACTCCTGACTTCCCTTGTAGAAAAGTGTACAAACGGGCAATCATAGCTGCTTTTACATAAAGTTCGGGAAGCGGTTTGCCGGCACCGGTGGAATGGCTTCGGATGATATTATACTGAAGGTCGATCAATGACTGATCTTCTATTCTGTATTGTGCCATTGGGCCGAACCCCGTATTGATACCATAAATAATCTTATCGCTGGAAAAGGATTGCAGAAAATCGAAGCTTTCCTCTACTTTTCGAATACATTCTTCAGAGAGTTCCAGCTTCTCATTATCAAACAATACTTTATGAAGGGTATCTAAATTTATACTTTTGTCAGCTATCATTTTCTGTACTAGATATTTTATGCCTTAATAATAAGGTGCAAAAATAGGCAATTTCTGTTATATAGCGGACATGAATCAGGATAAAACTTTTTCTAAGGAATTAGTTTTGCTTGTTTTGTTTCTTATTCGTGGGAGATTTGTTCCCCGGTACCGCTCGATGCTTTCATTGGTGCCGGAGGGTGTCTTCATCGGTGGGGGGGAATCAATCTATGCTTTTTGCAAATCCCGTCCTTCATACTTGCAGATCGCTTCTATCCATTCCTTGGTTAGTGGCATGGACTCATGTCTTTCAAGATTGAAAGTAACCATGATGGACTTGCAAACACATTTCACCTCATTGGTTTTCGTGTCAATGACTTGTTGAACCAGATGAAAGCTTTTGGTACCTATCTTAGAGACGGCGGTTTGTACAGCGATGTGGTCCGATGCGAAAATTTGCTTAACGAAATTCGCTTCAATATGAACAACGACAATGCCAATCTTTTCCCAATCTACTCCCGGACATACCGAACCGAAGTATTCAGTCTTTCCCAAGTCGTAAAAGGAGAAGTAAACTGTGTTGTTGACGTGACCAAATTTGTCTACATCATTGAATCGCAATTGGATAGGTAATGTGTGATGAAATACGATTTCTTCCATTGTTTTCTCTTAAACGTTTTAAATTCGACACAAAAATAGCACTTTTGCTTTCTTGCTTGAAATTGGGGCAAAGATAGATATTTCTGATGATTCTGTTCTCGGAGACGGGGGAGAAATTAGTTAATAATCGTTTAAACTGGAGTTTTGGAACGTTTATTCTGACTTCTGATATGTGGAAACAATCAGAAGGATGGAAAGGAACTTTTAAATACGGATTATTCTTAACTTATTATCTTGTGGAATATGTCCACATTTCTGTGGAATTTTTGCACAGGATCGTGCTTGAAACTTAATCTGGTTATTAATGCTTTTTTTCTTTATTGCAAATTGTTTATGTATTTGAAAATTAGTGATATAATCTCTTTTGTTAAACTTGATAAGTCTCGTTGTATCAGTCTTTTGTTATGCTTTTGGCACATAAATTGCCCAATATTGATGGTAATCTATCCTAATAACTATTCTAATTTTAGAACAATAATGGAAGTAATAATGAAAAACAAATGGCTATTATGCATTCTTTTAATGCTGTTTCTGCCTTTCGGATTATTCGCGCAGGTTGCTCCTCCTCTTGAAAAACAGAAGACAGAAACACAGGAAGCCCCGGAAAATAACAATGAAGTTACGACAAACAGCGATACTAATACCGACGGGGATGCTGGAAAGACAATCAAAGGAGTGATTAACGACGAACAGGGAGAGACAATCATTGGTGCTTCCGTCATTATCAAAGGTGAAGACACCGGAACTACCAGTGATATGGATGGTAGGTTTACTCTCGAAGCTCCGGAAGGAGCGATTTTAGTGATCTCTTACATCGGCTATCATACGCAGGAAGTGAAAGTCAGAAAGAGATCTCTTCTTCGTGTTGTGTTGAAAGAAGACAATCAGTTATTGGATGAAGTGGTAGTGGTAGGATACGGAACCGTCAAAAAGAGTGACCTTACGGGTGCTGTGTCCGGTGTATCCAACAGACAATACAAAAATCAACCAGTACAACGGGTTGAAAATATACTCCAGGGTCGTACTCCCGGTGTAGAAGTCACTGCTACGAGTGGTATGCCCGGAGCAAGTATGAAGGTGCGCGTTCGTGGAACTACCTCTATTAATAAAAGCAGTGATCCTTTATATGTGATTGACGGTATCATCTCTTCCAGTGGCTTGGACGGTATTAACCCTTCTGATATCCAGTCGATGGAAATATTGAAAGACGCTTCCTCCACTGCCATTTACGGTTCCCGTGGTTCGAATGGCGTTATCCTGATAACCACCAAACAGGGTAGTGAGGGAAAAGCACAGGTAACATTCGATGCATCGATCGGGCTTTCGACTGTCAGAAAACAGTATGACCTGCTGAACGCCTATGAATATGCAACTGCACTGAATGATATTCGCGGATCGTCCACTATCTCTGCCGAAGACCTTGAGGCTTATAAAAATGGAACGAAAGGAATCAACTGGACTGATCTTCTGACTCGTACAGGTATCACTTTCAGGATTATCGGCTTGCCATATCCGGAGAAATGAAAAAGTGAAATACCTTATTTCGGGAAATGTGCTTGATCGAGGAAGCCATCACGATCATGTCCGATTATAAACGCTATGGAATTCGGGCAAACATCGACTCGGAAGTGAAACCCTGGTTGACAATCTCTGCAAAATTAAACGCATCCAGTCTTCACAAACACAATGAAGGTGGGGCGAACTGGTTGCATGTCACTAACTTTTCGCCTACCATGGAGCTGAAAGATCCCGAAACCGGCGTGTACAATACAGACCCGTATAATATGATCGGTTCCAGCCCTTACGGTGAAATGATAGTGAACAATAGCGATAGCTATAGCTATAATTTAAACGCCAACCTGACATTGCTGTTTAAGATCATGAAAGGACTGACGCTTTCCGTTCAGGGAGGTTATGACTACGATAATAGTCCTTCTTATTCTTTCCGGTCGAAACTGGATTCACCGGGTGCTATCAATAGCGCAAGCAATACCAACGCATTGCATAACTATTGGCAGAATACTAACAATCTGACCTGGCAAAAGCAATTCGGAGATCATAGCTTCACTGCCATGGGTGTATGGGAAATAAGTCGTTCGTGGGACTCACAACTAAAGGGAACCGGTTCCAATCTGAACAATGAAAGTGTTGGGTACTGGAATCTTGGCAATGCTGCTATCAGAGATGCGAGCAATTCATATACGGAATTTTCTTTGGCTTCCGGCATCGTGCGTGCTAATTACGATTATAAGAAACGATATTTTATTACTGCTGCATTAAGAGCTGACGGTTCTTCTAAATTTCAGGGAGACAACAAATGGGGATATTTCCCTTCCGCAGCTGTGGCTTGGGATATTGCACAAGAATCTTTCATGAGCAACCAGCACGTGCTCGATCAGCTGAAGCTGCGTGCCAGCTTTGGTGTCACCGGAAATCAGGATATTGCTGCTTACAGCACATTAGGTATGTTGTCGGGGGCATCTTACGGCTGGGGAACTTCCACTTCCTCTACGGGATATTGGGGATATCAGTTTGCTACACCCGGCATTACCTGGGAAAAAACTTACCAATATGATTTGGGATTGGATATGAGTATCGGAGGCTTTAATATTACAGTGGACTGGTTCAAGAAACAAACGAAAGATCTGCTTTTTCAGAAACAGGTGCCTAAATATAACGGAGGTGGTACTTATTGGGTGAATCAAGGAAAACTGAACAATACCGGAGTCGAATTATCCCTTACCACTTTCCCTGTAAAGGGGGCTGTGACATGGGAAACCAGTCTGAATGCTTCTTATGTGAAGAATGAAGTAGCAGACCTCGCAGGAGATGACTTTGTACTCACTGCTAACTATAGCGATTTGGGAGGTCCTCTGCAGATTATGAAGCCCGGTTATCCTATGGGATCTTTCTATGTTTATCAGTGGAAAGGATTCGATGATAAAGGCGCCAATCTTTATCAGAAAGCAGATGGTAGTCTGACAACGAATCCGACTTCCGATGATCTGGTCGTGAAAGGACAGGCAAGTCCCAAATGGACAGTAGGTTGGAATAACACTGTTACTTGGAAAAACTGGACGCTGAATGTCTTTTTCAATGCTGCCACAGGATATGACCGGCTGAATATCAGTCGTTTTATGGCGGCATCCATGACTGGAGTCTCTCGTTTTATTACCTTGCGCGATGCCTACTTCAAAGGCTGGGATCATGTTGCTAACAAAGCTGACGCCCTTTATCCGAGTCTCACTAACACCGATAACAAGAGTTATGCCAATTCAGATTTTTGGCTTGAAGATGCTTCTTTTATTAAGTTGAAGAATATCAGTCTCTCGTACCGCATTCCTCGCCGTGTATTAAAGTTTGCAAGTGTACAATTGTCTGTCAGCGCACAGGATCTCTTTACGATCACCCGCTATAAAGGAATGGATCCCGAAGTGTATACCAGTTATGACGGACTGGACTATGGCGCTTATCCGATTCCGCGGACGATTACTTTCGGTGCTAAAATCAGATTTTAAACCACCTATTAAGACAATAACCGTATGAAAATAACATATACCTTTATAATGAAAGTTTTGCCTGCTCTTCTGGCAGCTTTGTGTTGGACTTCGTGTAGTGATTTCCTGGAAGAAGATCCGAAAGGACAATTGCCTTCGGATACCTATTTCAGCAACAAGGAAGATTTGGATGCTTCACTGACGGCTCTCTATTCCGTGATAGCAAGTTCACAGGCTAGTAATAACCTTTGTGGTACGAACTTCTTGGTGGGAGACGATATTTCCACTCATCCTTCAAGTAATAAGCAGCCTCTCCGTGAGCATGATCAGTTTGATGTGAAAGACAATAACTCGTGGTTGTCCAGTATGTGGGAACAGCGTTTCAAAGTTATCAAGGCCGCTAATTTTATCATTAATAATGCGGAGCGTACGCCGGAGGTGTCGAAAGAGGATATTAAGGTGGCTATTGCACAGGCGCATTATTGGAGAGCCTACTCTTATTTTTATCTGGTGACGACTTGGGGACGAGTTCCCATTATGCTGAAAGAAGAAATAGATTATAATGCTCCCTTAAAGACAGAGGAAGAAGTGTACGAACTGATCCTGTCTGACCTGAAAATAGCCGAAACCGGTTGTCCCGCAATGTATACAAAAGAACCTTATGCCAGAAACGGAATGAATATTGCCGTAAGTGAAGGAGCTGTGAAAGCAACAATGGCTTATGTTTATATGTGTATGGCGGGGTGGCCGCTTAATAAAGGAGTTGAATATTATAAACTGGCTGCCGCTAAAGCCAAAGAAGTGATAGACGGTGCAGATAATGGCACTTATTATTATAAACTGCTACCGGAATATAGTCAGGTATATTCGTGGGAGTACAATAATAAGAATACGGAGCTGCTGTTAGGTATCTACTATAACAGGGATGCGATGGGGCAGGCCGCTCCTTTAACTGATTTCCTTCAGGATATGAAACAGGCCGGTTGGGGAGATACGAATGGGGAAATCAAATTTTGGAAGAACTTTCCTGAAGGCCCTCGTAAAGATGCTACGTATTTCCCTAAAATCATGTTTAGCGACGGGAAACTATATGATTGGTGGTATGATACCGATCCTGCTTCTCGTGAAGTAGTCGCCCCCGTCTTTATGAAAACTGCAGAAGGAGCGGTGCGTGGAACAGAATTTGATTATACAAATCCTACCGTAGTCAATGCGTCGGGTGAGAAAACATTCCAGTTGTTACGTCTTTCGCAAGTATATTGCTGGTATGCCGAAGCGGCAGGGCGTGCGGGAGAGATCAATGATCAGGCGGTCAAAGTTCTAAACGAGGTACGCAACAGGGCAGATGGTGAAGATACTGATAAATATACGACGGATATGTCTCCTGATAAACTGGCGGAAGCGGCTTACGATGAACATGGCTGGGAAATGGCGGGATACTATTGGGGAGGAATCGCCAGCAGAGCCAGGGATATGTTTAGAATGTACCGTTATAAGGATCATTTTGAATCCCGTAAGCTAAATGAGCCTATTGAGGTGGCGCACGATGTTTTCAGGAAAGAAGCTGTAGCAGTCACAGGAACTTGGGATGACAGTAAGATGTATGTTCCTTATCCTTATGAAGACGTGATTTTAAATCCGAACCTGGATAACAGTTGGAAAAACTGACAGTATTTAGTATGACTTATTGAATGATCTGTTTTTTATAGAACGATGTAGATTCTCACAATGGATTACATCGTTCTTTCTTTTTGTATGGCTTGTGGTATCAACCTATATCATTGTTCGATAGTTAAACTCTTGTCTTGTGTGCGAATAGCTGATTTGAAAGGGGAATTTAAAAACGTCGGGCTAGATTTCACTAAATGGAATAAAAGTGTTATTTTTGCATCTTGTTCTTAACGGAAATTAATCAAGAAATGATAGAAGATATTAAAAAAGCCTGTCAGGTGATGAATGAAGGAGGAGTGATCCTTTATCCTACCGATACTGTATGGGGTATAGGCTGTGATGCGACTAATGAAGAGGCTGTACGCCGCGTGTATGAGATTAAGAAGCGCGCTGACAGCAAGGCTATGCTGGTCTTGGTAGACTCTCCGGTTAAAGTAGATTTTTATGTACAGGATGTGCCTGATGTTGCATGGGATTTGATTGAAGTTGCCGACAAGCCGTTGACGATTATTTATTCCGGAGCACGTAACTTAGCATCGAATTTGCTGGCCGAGGATGGTAGTGTAGGGATTCGGGTGACGAATGAAGATTTTTCCAGACGACTCTGTCAGCAGTTCCGTAAAGCAATCGTTTCTACTTCGGCTAATGTCAGCGGGCAGCCGGGTGCGGCTAATTTTAGCGAAATCAGTGATGAAATCAAATCGGCGGTAGATTATATCGTTGGCTTTCGCCAGGACGATATGAGCCGGCCGAGACCCTCAAGTATTATTAAGTTGGAAAAAGGTGGAGTGATAAAGATAATTCGCGAATAAATGAAGGGAGAAAAACTTAGTTTATTACAGCGTTGCATCAAATGGCGGGAAGCGAATATAAAGGAGAAGCAATTTATTCTGATATTAAGTTTCCTGGTCGGAATTTTCACAGCGTTTGCCGCATTAATATTGAAATTCTTTATCCATCAGATACAGAATTTCCTAACTGATAATTTTAATGCAACGGAAGCTAACTACCTGTATTTGGTATATCCGGTAGTCGGGATTTTTCTTGCAGGTTGGTTTGTTCGTAACATTGTTAAGGATGACATCAGTCATGGAGTCACCAAAATTCTATATGCTATTTCCCGTAGACAGGGACGTATCAAGCGACATAATATCTGGTCCTCTACCATTGCCAGTGCGATCACCATCGGGTTTGGTGGATCGGTTGGAGCAGAGGCTCCGATTGTGCTGACCGGATCGGCTATCGGTTCTAATTTGGGAAGTGTATTCAAGATGGAGCACCGCACGCTGATGTTGCTCGTCGGCTGTGGCGCGGCAGGTGCGATTGCCGGCATTTTTAAGGCTCCTATTGCAGGCTTGGTTTTTACTTTGGAAGTCTTGATGATCGACTTGACCATGTCCTCTTTACTTCCCCTGCTGATTTCTGCCGTGACAGCGGCAACCGTTTCATATATAATCACCGGTACGGAGGCTATGTTTAAGTTTCATTTAGATCAGGCATTCGAACTGGAACGTATTCCTTTCGTTATTTTACTGGGAATTTTTTGCGGACTGATTTCATTGTACTTTACGCGTGCCATGAATTCGGTGGAAGGTGTCTTTGGTAAACTCAACAACCCTTATAAGAAACTGGCTTTCGGTGGTGTGATGTTGAGTATATTGATCTTCCTTTTCCCGCCTCTTTATGGTGAAGGATATGATACTATTAATTTATTTGCTGAATGGAACGTCTGCGGCAGAGTGGGATACGGTCATGAACAATTCTATGTTTTACGGTTATGGTAATCTGTTGCAGGTTTATCTGATGCTGATTATCTTGCTGAAAGTCTTTGCTTCCAGTGCAACGAATGGCGGTGGTGGTTGTGGTGGTATCTTTGCACCTTCGCTTTATCTGGGATGTATCGCCGGGTTTGTCTTTTCTCATTTTAGCAATGACTTTGCTTTCTCCGCTTATTTGCCGGAAAAGAATTTTGCATTGATGGGGATGGCGGGAGTGATGAGTGGCGTTATGCATGCTCCGTTGACAGGAGTGTTCCTGATCGCTGAATTGACAGGGGGATATGATTTATTTCTTCCGTTGATGATTGTATCTGTAAGTTCATATCTGACCATTATAGCTTTCGAACCTCATAGTATCTATTCGATGCGTTTAGCTAAGAAGGGACAGTTGCTTACACACCATAAGGATAAAGCTGTGTTGACGTTGATGAAGATGGAGAATGTGGTGGAGAAAGATTTCGTTGTCGTACATCCGGAAATGGATTTGGGCGAATTAGTGAAAGCAATTGCTGCTTCCCATCGAAATGTCTTCCCGGTGACAGATAAAAAAACAGGTGAATTGTTAGGTATTGTACTTCTTGACGACATTCGTAACATTATGTTCCGGCAAGAACTTTATCACCGTTTCACTGTTAATAAATTAATGACATCTGCCCCTGCCAAGATATTCGATACGGATGGAATGGAACAAGTGATGCAGACGTTTGATGATACGAAAGCCTGGAATCTGCCGGTAGTGGATGAAGAAGGGCGATATCAGGGATTTGTTTCTAAATCGAAGATATTTAATTCATACCGGCAAGTTTTGGTACATTTCTCTGAAGACTAACCGACAATCGGCAAGATGCCGGAGCCGGGGTTATGCAGATAACAGGTTGCTATGCAGATTATAAGACGATTATGAAAAAAGAAGATTTAAGAATAGTATATATGGGGACTCCCGATTTTGCGGTAGAGGCCCTGCGTCAATTAGTAGAAGGCGGTTATAATGTAGTGGGTGTGATTACAATGCCCGATAAGCCTGCCGGACGCGGACATAAGATTCAGTATTCTCCTGTAAAGCAATATGCGCTTGAACAAAATTTACCGTTACTTCAACCGGAAAGGTTAAAAGATGAGGTTTTTGTAGAAGCATTGCGTGAATGGAAGGCGGACTTGCAGATTGTAGTTGCTTTTCGTATGTTGCCGGAAGTGGTATGGAATATGCCACGACTGGGTACGTTCAATCTTCATGCTTCTTTGCTTCCTCAATACCGTGGAGCTGCGCCCATTAATTGGGCGGTTATCAATGGTGATACGGAAACAGGAATTACTACTTTCTTTTTGAAACACGAGATAGACACCGGAGAAGTCATTCAGCAAGTACATGTACCTATTGCAGATACGGATAATGTGGAAGTGGTACATGATAAGTTGATGGTACTGGGAGGAAAACTGGTTCTTGAAACGGTAGACGCTATATTGAATGGAACGGTAAAACCGATTCCTCAAGAAGAAATGGCGGTTGTCGGTGAACTTCGTCCTGCTCCGAAGATCTTTAAAGAAACCTGTCGGATTGACTGGAATCAGCCGGTGAAGAAGATATATGATTTTATCCGTGGATTATCACCTTATCCTGCTGCCTGGAGTGAACTGATTACTTCTGAAGAAGGAGCAGCAGTGGTCGTGAAGATATTTGAAAGCGAGAAGATTTATGAATCACATCAATTAGCTACAGGAACAATTGTGACCGATGGAAAAAAATTCATGAAAGTAGCTGTACCGGATGGATTTGTATCTATTCTTTCTTTACAGCTTCCCGGTAAAAAACGTCTGAAAATAGATGAATTGCTTCGTGGATATCACCTGGAAGATGGTTGTCTGATGAAGTAATTAATCGGATGAGCAGAATAAAACGAGCAAGCCATTAGATTATAAATAGAATAAAACGTCCCGAATAAGAGACGGCTAGAACCTAAAATAAAAGAATTATGAAACCGATTATCGCTCCTTCCATTCTTTCTGCCGATTTTGGATATTTGGCAAAGGACATTGAAATGGTAAACCGCAGTGAAGCGGAGTGGGTACATATTGATATTATGGACGGAGTATTTGTTCCGAACATTTCATTTGGCTTTCCGGTACTGAAATATGTGGCGAAGTTAAGCCAGAAACCGCTGGATGTGCATTTGATGATTGTGAATCCGGAAAAGTTTATTCCGGAGGTAAAAGCGTTGGGCGCTCATACGATGAATGTACATTATGAAGCTTGCCCGCATCTGCATCGGGTGATTCAACAAATCAGAGAAGCTGGGATGCAGCCTGCTGTAACTATCAATCCAGCCACTCCTGTAGCTCTTTTACAAGATATTATCCGGGATGTATATATGGTGCTTATCATGAGCGTGAATCCGGGATTTGGCGGACAGAAGTTTATCGAACATTCAGTAGAAAAAGTTCGTGAGCTGCGTGCCCTGATTGAACGGACAGGTTCGAAAGCGCTCATTGAAGTAGACGGTGGGGTGAATCTGGAAACAGGTGCCCGCTTGGTTGAGGCGGGAGCCGATGCGCTGGTGGCTGGAAATGCTGTCTTTGCGGCACCCGATCCGGAAGCGATGATTAGTCAGTTGCACGAACTGTAACTCATCAGTTGAGTACTTTTTACATCCATCGATATCCCTATATACGCCTGATTATCCCTTGGATAACAGGCGTTTTTTGTGGAGATCATTTTTTTGACCGTTCATGGGAACTTTTTTGGAGTATTCTAGCCCTTGGACTTTGTATTGCTTTATTATTTGTGCTTTATTTCCTGAAACGCCATTCTTTGCGATGGTGTTTTGGATTAGCAGTCTCTATCCTTTGTTTTATAGGAGGATGGCTTGGAATAACTTGGCAATTACAACACGCTGTCTACTCTTTTCCGGAAGAAGAAACAGTGTATCGGGTTTTAATAACGGATGCACCTCAAGCGAAAGAACATACCTACCTCTGCCAGACATTATTAAAGGAACGTCGTGATACTGCCGGCACATATCCGATAGAACGTACTGCAATCCTTTATCTACAGCAAGATTCGGCCGTCACCCGGTTGAAAAGTGGAGATGAACTGCTGATTTCTGCCCGTATTTCTCCCCCTCTCAACAATCGCAACTTTGATGAATTTGATTATGCCCGCTTCCTGATGCGGAAAGGAATCAGTGGAACAGGATATGTTGCATCCGGGAAATGGACAAAACAGGACGGAATGAATAACCTTGATCTCAAAAGTATAGCCAGCTCTTGCCGAAGAAAGATGATTTCACTTTATCAGAAACTAGGGTTTTCCGGCGATGAACTGGCTGTACTTTCAGCACTGACCATAGGAGACAAAACGGAATTAAGTGATTCGGTTCGTGAAAGTTATTCGGTGGCCGGTGCAAGTCATATTCTAGCTCTATCCGGTTTGCATATCGGGCTTTTATATACATTGCTTTTTTTCATACTGAAACCTATTGCCCGAAGAGGAAATATAGGTAGAGTTATACGTTCTGTTCTTCTTCTTATCCTATTATGGGCTTTTGCCTTTTTCACAGGACTTTCTCCTTCGGTAGTACGCTCGGTCAGTATGTTTTCGATTTTAGCAATGGCAGATATGGTTGGTCGCCAACCGCTATCTTTAAATACATTGGCGGCAGCTGCATGGTTGATGTTATTCTGCAATCCGGCATGGTTGTTTGATGTTGGTTTCCAGCTCTCTTTCCTTGCTGTTGCTTCCATCCTATTGATTCAAAAGCCAATCTATCACCTGATTACGGTGAAAGGTAGAATAGGAAAATATATTTGGGGACTGATGAGTGTGTCTGTTGCTGCACAAATAGGAACAGCTCCGCTTGTCATGTTTTATTTCTCCCGGTTTTCTGTACATTTTCTATTGACGAACTTGGTTGTTATTCCTTTCATTACGATTATCCTGTATGCTGCTGTCATTATGCTTCTTCTGACTCCTCTTTCGTGGCTTCAGATCGTAGTGGCCGAAGGTGTTAAGAAACTATTGGAAGGACTTAATTTCTTCGTCCGATGGGTGGAACAGCTTCCTTACGCTTCTATAGATGGAATCTGGCTTTATCAGTCAGAAATATTGGGTATCTATATCGTTGGCTTTTTGTTAACCTATTATTTCATGAACCGTCGATACCGGAATTTATTGATTTGTCTTTTTACTATCTTATTACTAGGGACTTATCATGCAACATTATATTGGCTAGATCGTCCCCGGACAAGTCTGGTCTTCTATAACGTGCGCGGTTGCCCTGCAGTACATTGCATTGAGAGCGATGGACGTTCCTGGATAAACTATGTAGATACTATCCCCAATGAAAAACGTCTGAAACGCATGACTGCTAACTATTGGAAGCATCATCACCTTCTGCCTCCCAAAGAAATAACTGGCGATTGCCGGTATATGGTACTTAATCGTCAGCAGCAGATTATATCCTATCATGGCTGTCATATTTGTGTAATAAATGATAACCATTGGCGGAACAAAACCACCGTTTCTCCGTTATATATTCAGTATCTTTACTTATGCAAAGGATATGACGGACATCTGGAAGAGCTCACCCGAATCTTTTCTTTCTCTTACGTCATATTGGACGCATCTCTCTCGGAATACCGCAGACACCTCCTTGAAAGCGAATGCAAGCAATCCGGTCTGCGGTTTATCTCGCTATCCGACGAAGGTTCTGTCCGCTTTTTGCTCTAAGTACAAAGATTTATCGTACATTTGCACCTTGATAAAGTATAAGAGTATGTTGACGAAAGTAATTGAACAAGCCAAAATAGACCATTTTACCAAATGGTTTGAACGAGCTGACAAAATAGTAATTGTATCTCATGTTTCTCCTGACGGCGATGCTATCGGTTCTTCATTGGGATTATATCATTTTTTAGATTCACAAGAGAAAACAGTAAACGTAATTGTGCCGAATGCTTTTCCCGATTTTCTGCGGTGGATGCCGTGCAGTAAGGATATCCTGTTGTATGACCGTTACAAAGACTTTGCAGATAAATTGATCGCCGAAGCAGACGTCATCTGTTGCCTCGATTTCAATGCACTGAAGCGTATCGATATGGCAGATGCTGTGGCACTCGCCCGGCACGTAAAATAATGATCGATCATCATTTATATCCCGAAGATTTCTGTAAGATAGTAATGTCCTATCCCAAAATATCTTCTACTTCCGAACTGATATTCCGTCTCATCTGCCGTATGGGATATTTCAGTGATATCTCTAAGGAAGGCGCAGAATGTATCTACACAGGGATGATGACAGATACCGGTGGGTTCACCTATAACTCGAACAACCGGGAGATTTATTTTATCATTAGCGAACTCCTTTCTAAAGGAATCGATAAAGATGATATTTATCGTAAGGTGTACAACACCTATTCGGAGAGCCGTTTACGTTTGATGGGATATGTATTATCGAACATGACTGTGTATTCGGATTATAATTCGGCTTTAATCACCCTGACAAAAGCAGAGCAAAGTAAATTCAACTATATAAAAGGCGATAGCGAAGGCTTTGTTAATATTCCTCTTTCCATTAAAAATGTCTGTTTCTCTTGCTTTTTGAGGGAAGATACCGAGAAACCGATGATTAAAATATCCCTTCGTTCAGTAGGAACCTTCCCATGCAATCAGTTAGCTGCCGAATTCTTCCATGGAGGAGGTCACTTGAATGCTTCGGCGGTGAATTTTTCGGAACGATGGAAGAGGCAAAAGCGGTCTTTGAAAAGGCGCTTGAGAAATATAAACCTTTACTAACAGCGAAAAGCTAAAGATGGAAGGTTAAAAGTGAATATGGAAAGGTTAAAAGATACGAACTTTCAACTTCCCCCTTTCAACTTTTAATGATTTTGAGATACATTTGTGCAGAATATAGCTAAATAACAGATAATGAAAAAACTTGTATTTTTATTTCTCTCTTTGTTAACCGCCGGAAGTCTGTTCCAGGCATGCGACAATTCGAAGACTTATGCAGAAATGCTGGAAGACGAGAAAAATGCGGTGAATAAGTTCATCAAAGATAATGATATTCGTGTCATTTCATTGGAAGAGTTTGAACGGGATACGATTACAGCTTCTAAAGAAGCGGGGAATGGATATGACGAATACGTTGCTTTCTCCAATGGCGTATATATGCAGATCGTAGATCGTGGAGGAAAAGAGGATAAGAATGGAGTTGAAGTTATTAATGAGGTAGATACTTTTGCTAACAATAATGTCATTTGTACCCGCTATGTAGAACAGGATATGATGACAGGAGATACTACATGTTTCAATGTTCCTTTGGAAAGATGGATGGATGTTCCTGATTATTATAAGTTTCCATTAACATTCCGTTATGTGCAAAACACGTCTACTGTTTATGGAATCGTTTTATCCGGTAGTTTGGATTACGATTTATTATGGAATAGTAAAGGTTATGGAACTGCAATTCCATCCGGATTGATTGCCTTACCTTATTTGCGTAATAATGCGCATGTACGCCTGATTGTGCCTTCTAAGATGGGACATACAACTGCACAACAATATGTCAATCCTTATTTCTATGATATCCGGAAGTTCGAGAAAGCAAAAAGCTAAAGCACTAACATTAGATAAATCAAATCTTTAACTAAAGAACCTATGACTCTAATCAAATCTATCTCTGGAATCCGCGGAACTATCGGCGGAGGAGCGGGAGAAGGACTGAACCCGCTTGACATTGTAAAATTCACCTCGGCTTATGCTACTTTGATTCGTAGAACCTGCAAGGCAAAGAGTAATAAGATTGTTGTGGGACGTGATGCCCGCATTTCCGGTGAAATGGTAAAAAACGTAGTAGTCGGCACATTGATGGGAATGGGCTGGGATGTAGTAGACATTGATCTTGCTTCTACCCCGACCACAGAACTTGCTGTAACAATGGAAGGCGCCTGTGGCGGTATTATCCTGACAGCTTCTCACAACCCCAAACAGTGGAACGCACTGAAACTACTCAATGAACATGGAGAATTTCTGAATGCGGAAGAAGGCAACGAAGTACTTCGTATTGCTGAAGCTGAAGAATTTGACTATGCCGATGTCGACCATCTGGGATCTTACCGCAAAGACCTGACTTATAATCAGAAACATATCGACAGTGTATTGGCTCTCGACCTGGTAGATGTAGAAGCTATCAAGAAAGCCAATTTCCGTGTAGCGATTGACTGTGTGAACTCTGTAGGCGGTATCATTCCTTCCCTGAACTTCTTGAACGTTTGGGTGTGAAACATGTAGAAAAACTCTACTGTGAACCTACCGGCAATTTCCAACACAACCCCGAACCGCTTGAAAAGAACCTCGGTGACATCATGAACTTAATGAAAGGTGGAAAGGCCGATGTAGCTTTTGTTGTAGACCCGGATGTTGATCGTTTGGCTATGATCTGCGAGAACGGTGTAATGTACGGTGAAGAATATACACTGGTTACTGTTGCCGACTATGTACTGAAACATACCCCCGGTAACACTGTTTCTAATTTGAGCTCTACTCGTGCTTTGCGTGATGTAACCCGCAAATACGGTATGGAATACAGCGCTTCTGCCGTAGGCGAAGTAAATGTTGTAACGAAGATGAAAGCAACCAATGCCGTTATCGGCGGTGAGGGAAATGGTGGAGTAATTTATCCTGCTAGTCACTACGGACGTGACGCTTTGGTAGGTATCGCATTATTCCTTAGCCATCTGGCTCACGAAGGAAAAAAGGTTAGCGAGCTCCGTGCTACTTATCCTCCTTACTTCATTGCTAAAAACCGTGTAGACTTGACTCCGGAAATCGATGTAGATGCTATCCTTGCCAAAGTGAAGGAAATCTATAAGAACGAAGAAATCAACGATATCGACGGTGTGAAAATAGACTTTGCCGACAAATGGGTGCATTTGCGCAAGAGTAATACAGAACCGATCATCCGTGTGTATAGTGAAGCTTCTACTATGGAAGCTGCCGAGGAAATCGGTCAGAAGATAATGGATGTGATTAATGAATTAGCAAAATAATATCCTGTAAAATAGGATTTTATTTATAACATTTGAGTCTCGTATATCATAAAGATAACTGAATAAGTTGTCTCATTGATATACGAGACTTTTTATTAGGATGATATCCACTGAATAATGATAGTTACTCTTCTCCTTGAGTATTAACAATAAAGTTTCTTTTGATTAAGTCTAAACTTCCTTTCGTCCAATAGTAAACTTCTCTTTTGTTATTTACAAACTTAAAATGCAAGCTTCATTTTTATAAATGCAAGTTTTGTTTTTAAAAACGGAACCTTTGTTTTTATAAATGAAGCTTGCATTTATAGATTGGAAGGGATGAAAAGCAACTTTACTGTTAATAAAAAGAAAGTTTGGACTTAATCAAGAGCAACTTTTCTATTAATAGATTACATGAGAAGTAAGCAGTATTGAGAGGAAACTAATCTATATAGCTTACTTCTCTACTTCGTTAGAATAGATACGCCACAAGAATATCAATTGATATACAAAACTTTATAGGTCTTATATCAATGATAAACACATGGCTTAATTATACAGAATTGATATATGAAAAGCACAATTGAGGGAAAATTGTAGTATATTTGTACTGTTCTTTGAGGCGTCTTTATTATTAAGGAAGCGTTTAGTGCTTTTTCTCAAGTGCGAATCTGGACAATTCGAGCTGTGTTGAGGAAATAAACAAAACGTTCTTCCTTTGGTTTGTATGTTGCATCTAGGTACTGATATACAGTCAAGGGCGTGAGCTGTTTTTGCTTGTATCCAACACAGAGGTAGTTCAGAACCTGCACTTGGATATAAGTTTAGCGGTCTCGCGCTTCTTTTGTGTATACACTTCTGTTGAGACTAGGAAGGAACTAATAAATTGAAAAACATACAAACAGTACAAGTGTTGCCAGTAATGTTGCTAATGTCCGTAACAGTATCAGCAAGAGACCTAACAGGTTTTGAACAGCCCCAAGTCCGATAAACGTAATAAACTGATTGCATTATTTATAATGATGGGATCGTTGGCTGCCGTAGCTGATAATGATACTTATTTCTTTTCAAAAGTAGATTATGGTTCAGTGTTCGTTGTTCAAACAGCCGATGGATTCTTGTATCAGATAATTTTAATTGGCAGGATTTTTTTCCGGTGTGGGGTGGTGAGACGGAGGCAAAGATTGGCTGTTTCGCGGATGGGAATTGGCAAGAATGAAAGAGGCGGAATCCTTGGATTGTGCGAATTAGTAGTGAAGTAGTTGCTGAAAAATAGAGGTACTTGATAAAATAGAGTTGCATTTTCCGTATAAAAACGTATCTTTGTGTAAAGAGAATTAAAGACATCGATTATTAATGGCTATTTTCTTTCGCACTACGAAACAGAACATATAAGCGATTGCCTGATATTTAATAGATGATATTAATGATTAACACAATGAAAATACGCTTGATTTTGTCTTTTGTTTTATTGATTTATTCATTGGTCTGTCAAGCAGATGGCGGTAAAGATTCATATATCTTCCGGAAAGTAGATTATCAGCAAGGATTATCCAATAGTGCTGTGCTTTGTCTTTTTCAAGACAATACAGGGTTGATGTGGTTTGGTACATACGATGGTGTCAATTGTTATGATGGCCGAAACATGGAAGTTTTTCGTTCTGATTTTTCAGCCCCCAAAGCTTTGAGTAATAATGTAATCCATTCTATTCAGCAGGCAGATAATAATTGTTTGTGGATTTCTACACATTTGGGTATCAATCGTCTTTCACAGGATTCGCGGCAAGTTGTCGGATATTATGACTTTACAGATGATTATTATCTACATTCCAATTCTAAAGGAAACACATGGGTGGTGAGTCATGGTGGAATTTTCTACTATAATACATCTTATAAACGATTTGTACAGATTAAGAATCTGAAAGTACCCGTAGAAGATATGGATAAACGGGCATTCGTAACGGATGATGGTGTTTTGTGGATTTTCACTCAACAAACAGGAGCTGTT
>SCPO01000192.1_pt1 | contig 37279 bp, 39 predicted proteins | sample 6106821 | NCBI WGS metagenome assembly SCPO01 (sample SAMN10720448, study PRJNA508395) | human gut metagenome | isolation source: Participant 2 stool, 0 month | host: Homo sapiens | collected 2017 | reverse complement strand
TGCTCGACTGTAACCTTTTAATTAGGCTAAACAAATTAATGTTTAAAGTGACGAATGCTTGTAAATACCATAGCAATGCCCGCTTTGTCGGCAGCCTTGATGGATTCTTCGTCTCGAATAGAACCACCCGGTTGAATAATGGCTGCAATACCATGCTTTGCCGCCGTTTCTACAGTATCCCCAAACGGGAAGAACGCATCAGATGCTAATACGGCGTTTGCGCTTCACCAGCTTGCTCAAGAGCAATTTTGCAGACCCTACGCGGTTCATTTGACCCGCCCCACACCGAGTGTCCGTTTTTCATTGAAATCAAAATGGCATTAGATTTTACATGTTTTACGAGCTTCCACGCAAATTCAAGGGCCTTCCACTGTTCCTCTGTTGGTTGTACCTTCGTAACCACTTTATAGTTAGCACGGTCTTCTTGAATATCATCTTCTGTTTGAACTAACAGTCCACCAGAAACCTTTTTCACTGTCACTTGCCCAGATTCAGGTTTAGATAACTCAATGAGGCGAATATTTTTCTTTCCTTCAAGGATTTCTAATGCTTCTTTTGTGAAAGCAGGAGCCATGATGACTTCTAAGAAAATTTTGCTCATTTCATCTGCCGTATCAGCAGCATCTACTTCACGGTTTAAAGCAACGATACCCCCAAAAGCGGATACGGAGTCTGCTTCGTAGCATTTACATAAGCATCATGCAAGGTAGCTGCCATCGCCGCACCGCAAGGATTTGTATGCTTATGATACATGCTGCAGGATCTGTAAACTCCCACCATATTCCAAGCCGCTTCCATATCTACGATGTTGTTATAGCTCTTTACCATGGAGTTGTTTCAAAGCCCCCATGCCATGAACTTTACCAATTTCTTTGTAGAATGCCGCTTTTTGATGCGGATTTTCACCATACCGAAGGTCTGTTACCTTTCATAAGCACTTAAATATTCAGGCGGTGTAGGGCCTTCGTTTAAGATACCGCTGATATAATTAGCGATGGCCACATCGTACGCTGCAGTATGAGCAAAGGCTTCCTTTGCAAGACCAAAACGGTACTCTTTAGGCAATTCACCATGTTCTTTAAGCATAGTTAAGATTTCATCGTAATGATTTGGATTTACTAATGCCCACATATGCATGGTTCTTCGCAGCAGAGGCACCATGGTAGGCCACCGATATCGATATTTTCAATAGCTTCCTCTAAGGATACATTTGGTTTGGCAATGGTTTCACGGAATGGATAGAGATTGACTACTACTAGGTCAATTGGCTCAATACCATGATTCTGCCATAGCTTTTTGATGTTCCCCGTTATCACGGATTGACAAAATACCACCATGAACCTTGGGATGCAAGGTCTTTACGCGGCCATCCATCATTTCAGGAAAACCGGTCAAGGATTCAACCGCTTTGGCTGCAATGCCCGCATCAGTAATCGCTTTAAGCGTGCCACCTGTTGAATAAATGGTTACACCTAATTCAACTAAACCTTTTGCAAAGTCTACAATACCTGTTTTATCTGAAACACTAAGTAATGCATTTTTAATCATCTAACGTCTTCCTTTGCTTACATATCAATCTTCAATATTAACAACTCGCCCTTTTATGGTGAGCTTGTCTTTACAAAACAGCCGTAAAACCTCTTTATATGTTTTATGTTCGATAGGCAATAATCTATCACTCAAGGTATCCTCTGTATCATCGGGTAATACAGGAACCGTATTCTGCATAATAATAGGCCCCGTATCCATTCCTGCATCAACAAAGTGCACCGTGCACCCCGTAATTTTTACCCCCGCCTCAATGGCTTGTTGATGACCATGAAGGCCTGGAAATGATGGTAACAGAGCAGGATGAATATTTAATATACGATGTTCATATCGCTCTATCAAAGGAGCACCTACAATACGCATGTAGCCAGCTAATACAATACCATCAATCTTATAGGGCTCTAAAGCATCTAGTTGAGCCTGTTCGAAGCTAGCTTTAGAATCATAGTCGCTACGTTCCATAACAACAAGCGGAATATTCCAAGATTTGGAACGGTCCACAATTCCGGCTCGTGGTCTGTAATGATTATAACAAACTCACCATTAATATAGCCTTCTTGCATGGCCTTATACAGAGCTTCTCCCATTAGAGCCACGACCACTGGCAAAGAGGGCTAACCGCTTTTTAGAATTACACATCGAACTCAGCCCCTTTAAGGACAACAGGACCATCACCACTTACAATACGGCCAATTTCATATACCGTTTCACCACGACTAGCGAGGTTTTCTTTAACCTGTTCCACACCCTTTTGATCAACGATAACAATCATACCAATGCCCATGTTGAACGTACGGTACATTTCAGGCCAGGCAACATTACCCCACTCTTGTAATTTTGTAAACACAGGAAGTCGTGGCCATGTAGTGACATCTACCTCTGCAGTAACGCCTTTTGGCAATACACGAGGAATGTTTTCGTAGAAACCACCACCTGTAATATGAACCATACCTTTTACGAGTTGTTGTTCAATGAGTGGCAATACTGCTTTTGGATATAAACGTGTAGGCGTCAATAATTCTTCGCCTAAGGTTTTACCAAACTCTGGGATGTCTGTATCAATAGATAATTGTTTATGGTCAAATACAATTTTACGAACCAAGGAGAAGCCATTGGAATGGACACCAGACGATGGAAGACCTAAAATTACGTCGCCCGCTTTGATACTTTCACCAGTTATCAATTTAGGACGATCAACGATACCAACGGCAAAACCAGCCACATCGTAATCATCGTTATCGTAGAACCCAGCCATTTCAGCAGTTTCACCCGCCTAGTAAAGCACATCCAGACTCTTCACAAGCCTCTGCCACACCGCGCACAATATCTGCTACTTTCACAGGATCCAACTTGCCTACTGCAATATAGTCTAGGAAAAATAGAGGCGTCGCCCCTTGCACAAGAATATCGTTAACACTCATAGCTACGCAGTCTTGACCAATAGTATCATGTTTATCCATCATGATAGCGAGACGCAATTTAGTACCTACCCCATCCGTACCAGATACGAGCATAGGGTCAGACATAGAGTGACCAGCTAAGGAGTAAAGTCCTCCAAAACCACCTAAATCACCTACAACACCAGGGGTATAGGTGCGTTTTACAGATTCTTTCATCAATTCGACGGCACGATTGCCTGCATCGATATCAACACCTGCATCGCGATAGGTTAAACTAGTTTTATTCGAGCACATATTTGACCCCTTCCTCTTGGTCCGCAGGAACCGCTACGCTATACTCCCCGTTGAAGCAGGCAAAGCACAAATCATTTGATGCTACATTAGATATAGCGCGGCATAAACCTTCACGAGACAAGTAATGCAATTTATCAGCATGAATATAATCTTTAATTTCATCTACTGTATGAGTAGACGCTATAAGCTCTTTTCGTACAGATGTATCAATACCATAGTGACAAGAATACTCAATTGTTGGAGAACTTACACACATGTACACCTCTTTTGCGCCTGCTTCCTTTAGCATTTTAACGATAATACCACTCGTAGTACCGCGTACGATAGAGTCATCAATGAGCACAATACGTTTACCACTTACCACATGAGGTAAAGGATTTAGTTTCATACGAACAGCTAATTCCCGTTCCTCTTGATTTGGCTTGATAAAGGTACGACCACTATAACGGTTTTTAACAAGACCTTCTGCAAAAGGAATACCTGATGCACGGGCATACCCTAGTGCGGCTGTTGTACCTGAGTCAGGAATAGACATGACGATATCTGCATCGTATTTAGTTTCGTTATATAATTCACGCCCCATATTAAGACGAGATTGATATACTGATTGACCATCGATATGGCTATCGCCACGAGCAAAATAGATATATTCAAAGACGCAAAGCTTTTTGTCGATTTTTTCTGGTTCCGCATAAACGGTGCTACGCACACCAGAGTCATCGATGATTACCATTTCACCGGGATCTATATGGCGAATGAACTCAGCCTTAATCGCATCAAAAGCACAGCTTTCACTAGAAAGAACATAGCCATTAGCCGTTTTACCTAAACATAGAGGTCTAAAGCCTTGGGGATCACGCACACCCACCAAGGAGTCGTTTGTAGTAATAACGAGAGAGAAGGCCCCTTCAATTTGACGGGCTGCATCAGCAATGCGCTCCACCTGTGTTTCAGCCTTAGAGCGAGCAATGAGGTTTACAATAACCTCGGAATCCATAGTCGTTTGAAAAATAGACCCATCTGCTTCAAGGCGTTTGCGAATGGCTAAAGCGTTCGTTAAATTACCATTGTGAGCTACCGAAATTTGACCACCTTGGTAATGAATTACTAACGGTTGGATATTGCGTGGATTATTGGACCCTGTTGTGGAATACCGCACATGGCCAGTCCCCATATGGCTAGGCAAAGATGGTAATTCCTTGATAGCCTCAGTCAACAAGCCCATGCCTTTTTTTAGTTCTACATCATGACCATCTGTAACGGCAATGCCCGCACTTTCTTGACCACGGTGTTGGAGCGCAAAGAGCCCCCAATATACATAGCGTGCTACATCAACGGTTCTATCATAGACACCGAATACACCACACTCTTCATGCCATTTATCAAAAACAGGATCGTAGTTCATTGTGCCCCCTTAGGCGCGTTCGCCAGTAAGACGGAATAACATTTCTTTGTACGCTTCTTCGATATTGCCAAGGTCTCGACGGAAACGGTCTTTATCGAGTTTTTCGCCTGTTGTAGCATCCCAGAAACGGCATGTATCAGGAGAGATTTCATCGCCTAACAATACTTCACCATTATGTGTACCAAATTCTAATTTAAAATCTACAAGGGTTACATTTTTAGTAGCCAAGAATTTTTTCAAAATATCGTTTACTTTTAAAGTGATAGTAGAGATTACATCAAGTTGTTCTTGAGTAGCCCAACCAAGTGCTGTGATTTGGGATTCATTAGCAAATGGGTCACCCAATTCATCATTTTTAGTAGCAGAATTCAAGGATTGGATGTTTAAGAGGAGTACCTTCTTCAATGCCAAAGCGTTTAGCCATAGAACCAGCTGCAATGTTACGAACGATAACTTCTAAAGGGATGATATCCAGCGTAAGTACTAATTGATTACGATCATCTTCGCGACGAACGAAGTGAGTAGGAACCCCTTCTTTTTTCAACAATTCAAAGAAGAAAGAGGAAATTTTATTATTCAATACGCCTTTGCCAAGGATGGTATCATGTTTCTCTCCGTTAAATGCAGTAGCATCATCTTTATAATGAACGATGTACTCGTCTTTGTTATCTGTTTGATACACTTGTTTTGCTTTACCTTCGTACAATAATGTTAATGTTTCCAAGTCGATGTTAGCCATGATATTTCTCCTTTTACTCTTGTCTATTCGAAGATGTATAAATGATGATGTAAACGCTTCAAATGATTATAGTTTAATGGCACCTTGTAGTTCTGCATTATCTGCTAAGACTTTTTCAGCCATATCTTTGCGATACTGTACATATCGGTCTTTCAATTCTTTGTTGAAAGCTGCTCCAATTTGACTGCAAAAGTGCTCCGTTTTTTGCACCGTCTACAGCCATGGTTGCTACAGGCATGCCAAATGGCATTTGAACGATAGCAAGTAAAGAGTCAATGCCCTTCAATGCCGTTGCATTAAGAGGAATACCGATAACAGGCAATGTAGTGAAGCTGGCTACTACACCTGGTAAGTGGGCCGCTGCACCAGCACCAGCGATAAAAGCGATAGCCCCTTCATCTTCAAGTCGTATAACAAAATCCTTTACAGCCTCTGGCGTACGATGTGCAGAAGCGATAACCATTTCATAAGGAATGTTAAATTCATCAAGTACGGCAGATGCCTTTTTCATTGTGTCTAGGTCAGACTTGCTGCCCATGATAATACCGACCTTCATAGATCCTCCTAATAAAAAAGCCCAGCCTAAATAGACTGGGAAAAATGCGCACAAATAGCCTCCGTAGACTTGCCTTGAGTTTGTTGATTTGCATAGTTCACGGTGCTACCTCCTTCTTGTACACAAATTGTAACACCTAACCTTTCCAAAATCAATACTATTTTCGAATAATTTTACATTAAATATTTTTATTATTCGATATATTCCGAACTTTATAAAGAATTTCGACTTTATTATATAGATGCATTTCAAAATAAATTTTATAACAGTAAAAGAAGTTTCGCCTATTAATCTTAACTGAGTTTTGTCACTCTAGTCGCTTTTAATACGACTTATTAAATAACACAAAAAGAGGATAACCCATGTAATAATAGGTTATCCTCTTTTATATGTTTCCGAACATTAGACCACTTAATTTGTAGTTACTATTAATTAGTGAGTACCACTTTCAAAAGCAGTTTTTAATTCACCTACAGATTCAGGGATATAATCTACGATAGAAGACATCAATGCATACATTAATGCAGGTTCAAACGCATCATCACCACACATGTATACGCAATCTAAATATAGACTGGAGTCTTGTTCATCAATATAAAGTTTATAGTTTTTGTAAGTCGCATTATCTCGATTGATCAATGCATTTAAGGCAGCCATGTTTTGTGCTGTTACCTTTTCAGGGCCCAATACTAAACGAATGACGCTATAAATACTGTTATCAAGAATGACGAATAAAGGCATATCCCACAATGGAGATTTGATGTAAGAGCGATATACGACAGTGCCGTCCTCATCATCAAAATCCTTACGTTCAAAGGATGTAATTTCTTCTTCTTTCAAAAACTTATCAAATAATAATGCTTTAGGATTCATAACAACCTCTATTAAGCTAAACCAGCTACTTTAAGAATGCCTTTATGTACAGCATCTAAATGTGGTTGAACTACTTCAAGTAAAAGATTTACTACTACAGTAGGATCGAATTGTTCAGTCAAGGCAGGAACAGATACATCCATGTAGATATTGTTATCTTCAGTGCTTACATAATATTTGGATACTTTGTAATCTTGGTTTAATGTGTTGAGCTCTTTTAATACAGCAGGAATTACTTTTTCATCAATAGATGTTGTTGTGATAGCTATACGTGCATAGGAGAATGCAGAATCATCCACAACGATGAATACAGGCAAGCTATGATTATGAACATCCAAACGGCCGTGGTACACAACAGTATGAAGGTCGTCTGTCATTTCTTCCTTTGTAAACCAAGAGTTGCCACCTTTATTCAGATCAGCAACAAGTAAGTCGAATTTTTCTGCTTTTTGATTCATAATTCCCTCTACAAATAATTAGACTATTAGTCTTCGATAAATACACAGCCATTGTCTTTAAATTCTTTAATGCGAACTAAAGACTCTACGCGGTAACCTGCATTTTCAAGGCGTTCACGACCAGGTTGGAAGGATTTTTCAATAGCAATGGCCATACCTACTACTGTATCGCCAGCATCTTGAACCAATTTAGCGAGGCCCATAGCTGCTTCACCAGATGCCAAGAAGTCATCAATAATCAATACTTTTCACCAGCTGGCAAGAATTTTTGGAGATAGTAATATCGTAGTTTTCTTCTTTGTATAAGAGTACACAACACTATGATATACATCATCTACCATGAGGATAGATTTTTCTTACGCGCAAATACCAATGGCACGTCAAGCTCAAGAGCAGCCATCAAGGCCAACGCAATACCAGATGCTTCAATGGTAACAATACGTTGCACACCTGCATCACGGTAACGATCCGCGATTTCTTTACCGATAGCTTTAAACAATTGTGGGTCGATTTGATGGTTCAAGAAGCCATCTACTTTTAGCACGCGATTATTGAGGACAATACCCTCTTCACGAATGCGCTTTTTTAATAATTCCATGTGCTTATACCTCCGCATAACTATCTTTAAATTTTAACGTAAATAACCCCTTAGGGTCAACCTATATATAGTAAAACTCTCATAATACAACACTTAAAAATCGGCAAAAAGTAAGTCTTACAGATATTATTCTCTGATTATACAATTCAAAAGGTTTATAAAAATATAATATAGCATAGAATAACTTTGTCTAATATATAAAAAAGCACACTTTATGAAAATTCATAAAGTGTGCTCTATTATTATAGAATTTTATCGCGGTTACTTTCACGATTCACGAGCAAGGATGTAAAGCGCGCAGCCCCTTCAGATTGAGGTACTAAACGAGAGCGCACAAGTACAATATCGCGAGTCGGTACAGGAATATCTGTATCGATACGAACGATAGTCCCTTCTTGCATCTTTTGTTGTACCACATGGTTAGGCAACATGGAAATACCCATATTAATTTCCACAAGATCTAGCAATACATCGACGCTACCAAGTTCAAAACGAGGTTTACGGCATGCACCATGCGTAACTTCATCGAAGAAGGTACGGCTCGCAGAACCTTTATGCAAGAGCAAAATAGGCTCATTAAGCAGGCGACCTTGATCAAAGAACCCTGCGCCTTTATAGTCAGGGCCACCAACAAATACATCTTGAATTGTAGCCAGTGTAGTGACCTCTAATTGAGGATTATCACGCAAGCCTTCATAATCATTAACCACCGCTAACTGAGCCTCTTTATTGAGTACCAACTCTACGCAATCAGGGGATGGACGATTAATGATATGCAATCCGATTTCACTTTCTTGCAATTGCCATTTATGGAAATAAGGCAATAAGAAATGGCGACATAAAGTATCTGTAGCAGCTAAATTCAAACTTTCATAAGCTTGGCTAACACGTTCTTGTAATTGAGTCACTCCATTATCAAGAATGGAGAATGCTTTAGCTACTGTATCAAACAATTCTTTACCTTCTGGCGTGAACCCTACAGATTTTGTAGTGCGCACGAAAAGAGGCATATTAAGTTCACCCTCTAGTTGTTTAATACTTTGGCTGATGGCGGATTGGGATACTCCTAATTCTTTGCGGCACGAGAAAAGGATAAATATAAGCCTACCCCAAAAGGTTCTATATAAATCTGCAGATACTGCCATTTTAGTCACCTCTGTTATATACTAATAGTAACTTCTTACTTTTAACTATACATATCATTTATTATATTATAACGATGAACTCTCAATATATGATGAATATGTAGAAAACTTCATGAATATTAGGTCTTATGACCTTCATGAATTTTTCATATTTATTAGTATTTCTAATCTTTTCATAAGTAAGATTATCTTTACTTATAAGTCTAGACCGACTATACTTAATTTGTCAATATCCCATAGGGAATTATATACATTACAGGAGGCTAAAATGGCTATACAACGATTATTCGTAACAAAACGAGAATCTTTCAACCAAGAAGCACAACGCATGTTACATACCTTACAACAGGAACTATCTATGCCTGTTACAGGTGTTACCATTTATGAACGATATGATATTGAAAATTTAGATGCAAAAGATTTAGAAGCTGCAAAAAACCTAATTTTCTCCGAACCTCCTGTGGATACAGTATTAGAAGAAATTCCAGCTTTGCAAGGTTTCGTATTTGCTGTTGAATATGTACCAGGTCAATATGATCAACGTGCCGACAGCGCTGAGCAGTGTATTTCCATGCTCACGCTTACATCTGGTCACATCGTTCGATGTGCTCGTGTATTTGCTATCGAAGGCACTTTCACAAAAGAACAAGAAAATGCCATCAAAGCATACTACATTAACCCTGTTGATTCCCGTGAAGCAAGCCTCGAATTACCTAACACTTTGGCGCTCGATTTAGAGGATCCAAAACCAGTAGAAACAATTGATGGCTTTACGACAATGAGCGATGTGGAGTTAGAAGAACTTATCAAAAATTATGGCCTCGCTATGACATTGGCAGACCTTCAAATGATTCGACAACAGTATGCAGAGGTAGAACATCGCGATCCTACGATTACAGAAATTCGCCTCTTTGATACATATTGGTCCGACCACTGCCGCCATACCACATTTATGACAGAGTTAACAGATATCTCTATCGAAGCGAGTCGCTTCACAGGCCCAATTGAAGAAGCCCTCGAAGAATACATGGAAGGTCGTGCTGAGCTCTATATATCTAAGAAAAAAGCGCGCTCTCCCTCATGGACATGGCTACATTAGCTGTAAAAGAATTGCGCCATGCTGGTGGTTTAACAAATCTTGATGAATCCGATGAAATCAATGCTTGTACTATCATCGTCCCTGTTGATGTAGACGGAAAAACTGAAGAATGGTTGTTATTATTCAAAAATGAAACCCACAACCACCCTACTGAAATCGAACCATTCGGCGGTGCTGCTACCTGCTTGGGCGGCTGTATCCGCGACCCATTGAGCGGCCGCGCTTATGTATACCAAGCAATGCGCATCACTGGCTCTGGTGATCCACATACTAGTCTTGAAGATACATTAGAAGGTAAATTATCACAAAAGAAAATCACTCAAGAAGCAGCTCGTGGCTATTCCTCTTATGGCAACCAAATCGGTCTTGCTACAGGTGAAGTAAAAGAATATTACCATCCTGGCTACGTAGCAAAACGCATGGAAATCGGCGCCGTTATCGGTGCAGCTCCACGCAATCAAGTGCGCCGCGAAACACCTGTTGCAGGTGATGTTGTAGTATTACTTGGCGGTAAAACTGGTCGCGATGGCTGTGGTGGTGCTACCGGCTCCTCTAAAGAGCACACAGTAGAATCCCTTTCTACATGTGGTGCAGAGGTTCAAAAAGGCAACGCCCTTACAGAACGCAAAATCCAACGCCTCTTCCGTCGCGGTGAAGTAACTACCCTTATCAAACGTTGTAATGACTTTGGTGCTGGCGGTGTATCCGTCGCCATCGGTGAACTAACAGATGGTGTAACTATCAACCTTGATTTAGTGCCTAAAAAATACGCTGGCCTCGATGGTACAGAACTAGCCATCTCTGAATCTCAAGAGCGCATGGCTTGTGTTATTGCCGCTTCTGATGTAGATACTTTCAAAGCTTATTGCGATGAAGAAAACTTAGAATGCACAGTCGTAGCAGATGTGACCGATACAAATCGCCTCATTATGAACTGGAATGGGGAAACAATCGTCGACATTAGCCGTGACTTCTTAAATACAAACGGCGCCAGCCAACAACAAGAGGTTATTGTAAAAGCTCCAGCAGATCGTTCTTACTTCTTATGCGGATCTGCTAGTGCAGATAACTTCAAAGAAAAATGGCTCGCAGCCGTATCCGATTTAAACACCGCTTCCCAACAAGGCTTAGCAGAACGCTTTGACAGCACTGTGGGTGCTAATACTGTACTCATGCCATTTGGTGGCAAATCCCAGAAAACACCGACTCAAGGTATGGTAGCAAAGTTACCGGTTCTAAACGGTGAAACTACTACTGCTAGCATCATGACTCACGGCTTTGTACCTGAGTTATCCGACTGGAGCCCGTACCATGGCGCACAATATGCTGTACTTTTATCTGTCGCTAAATTAGTAGCTCTCGGTGGTCGTCGTGAAGATGCATACTTAACATTACAAGAGTACTTTGAACGCCTTAACTCAAAAGAATCTTGGGGTAAACCTGTAGCAGCCCTTCTCGGCGCTTATAAAGCACAAAAAGAACTTGAAATCGGTGCTATTGGTGGCAAAGATTCTATGAGTGGTACATTTATGGATCTTACAGTTCCTCCTACCCTCGTATCCTTTGCGGTTGGTACAGCTCATGTAGATAACATTGTGAGCCAAGATCTTAAAGGCGTAGACCATCGCCTCGTATTCTTCGATGTACCTCGTACATACGATGACACTCCTGATTGGGATCGATTCAAAGAAAATTGCGATACCTTGCAAGAACAAATTGAAAAAGGTCGTGTTTACTCCGCGTATGTAGTTGACCAAGGCGGCATCCCTGAAGCTGTCACAAAAATGGCCCTCGGCAATAATATTGGTGTTAAATTCGATAAATATGCTGAACGTGCTATCTTCCAACCAGCTCTTGGTGCATTTATCGTAGAGGTAGATATTAAAGCGGTTAACTATCTCTTAGAATTACCAGGTCTTAAAGTAATCGGTGTAACACAAGCAAATCCAGTTATTGAATGGGCCGATCAATCCGTATCACTCAAGGAGATCCAAGCAGCTTATGAAGCTCCACTCAACGATATATTCCTATGCACGCGCCAAATGGTGTTGGTGAAGCAGTGGCGTACATTCACGACCAACATACTAAGCCTCGCAGTGCATCCTTAGGAGCGAAACCAAAGGTTCTCATCCCTGTATTCCCTGGTACAAACTGTGAATTCGATTCAGCTCGTGCCTTTGAACGTGCAGGTGCAGAAGCAGATATTGTTGTCATCCGCAATCAAACGCCAGAACAATTAAAAGAATCCATCGACGTAATCAAAGCTAAATTAGCAGAGTCTCAAATTCTTATGTTCCCAGGTGGTTTTAGTGCTGGTGATGAACCAGATGGCTCTGGTAAATTTATGGCTACCCTCTTCCGCAACCCATACCTTGCAGAAGGCTTAGAAAACCTCTTATACAAACAAGATGGTTTAGGTACTCGGTATCTGTAATGGTTTCCAAGCCCTTATCAAATTAGGCTTATTGCCTGGCGGTCACATTGAAACATTGACTGCAGATCATCCTACATTGACGTACAATACAATTGGTCGTCACTTATCTCGCATGGTCAATACTAAGGTAATCTCCACTAAATCCCCTTGGATGTGTGATGCTAAAGCTGGTGAAATTTATACTGTGCCTATTTCTCATGGAGAAGGTCGCTTCATCGCATCCCCTCAACAAGTATTGGAATTCAATAAAACTGGTCAAATCGCTACACAATACGTTGACTTTGACGGCATTGCATCCATGGATAGCCGCTTCAATCCGAATCAATCCGTCGCTGCTATCGAAGGTATTTATAGCCCAGATGGTCGCGTATTCGGCAAGATGGCTCATTCCGAACGCTGTGGTGCAGGTATTAGTAAAAATATTTATGGCCAATTAGAAATGCCAATCTTTACGTCTGGTGTAAAATACTTCAAGTAATTATTTACAATTCTTTATGTGAAAGCCTACTCCATGGAGTAGGCTTTTCCATATTGATTTTTTTCGTAAATATTAGTATTATAAGTTGATGACATATTTACAAAAATAATTTCATTTAAATCTATACATATATACATAAGTAAGTTAAGAAAGGATTTTATTATGCATTGTGCTCAGAAAATGACCCATAATATCTACTGGATTGGTAGTAATGACTGGACTACTGAACGTTTCGAAAACTTATTCCCTATTCCAAATGGTGTTAGCTATAATAGCTATTTCATCGATGATGAAAAAACTTGTGTTGTAGACTCTGTAGATGCTGAAATTCGCGAAGAATACTTCGACAACTTGACTCATCTTTTAAACGGTCGCGATCTAGACTACATCATTGTAAATCACATGGAGCCAGATCACTGCCAAACATTGTTAGAAACGTTGGAACGCTACCCAAACTGTAAAATGGTTGGTAATGCTACAACATTCCGCATGTTCGAGCAATTCTACAATTCTCCAAAACCAGACCAATATTACCCTGTAAAAGAAGGCGACGAAATTTGCCTTGGTAAACATACACTAGTTTCCTACACTATGCCAATGGTTCACTGGCCAGAAGTAACTTGTACATATGAAAAATCTACAGGTACATTGTTCTCTGCAGATGCTTTTGGTACATTCGGTACAGTTAACGGCAATATCTTTGCTGACCAAACTGATTTCGTTGCTACATACGAAGAAGAAGCTCGTCGTTACTACACAAATATAGTTGGTAAATACGGTCCTCAAGTACAAAATGCGATTCGTAAAGTTTCTGGTCTTGACATCAAGCGTATTGCTCCACTTCATGGTCCTATCTGGCGTACACCTGAATCTATCCATTATATCTTGCACAAATACTTACACTGGTCCAGCTACACAGCTGTACAAAAAAAGGTGTAGTTATTGCCTTTGGTTCCATGTACGGCAACACTCGTGCTATTGCACAACAATTGGCAAAACAATTGTCCAAACGCGGCATTACAGATATCAAAATCTACGATGTTTCCAAAACTAATGCTTCCTACATCATCGCTGATGCTTGAAATACACTAACTTGGTAACAATTGCACCTACATACAATTTGAACCTATACCTTACTATGGAAAACTTCATCCACGAGTTGAAAGCACTTAACTTCCAAAACCACAAGGTATCCATCATCGGTAACCACTCCTGGGCATCTGCGGCCATGAAAATCATGGTATCCCACTTCGAAAACGACTTCAAAGATATTGAAATCGTATCCGAACCACTTGATATCAAATCCTCTTTAAAAGAAGAAGATATTCCAAAAATCGAAAAAATGGCAGACGATATCAAAGCATCTATCGAAGCAACAGAAATTCAAAACGTATTATAATACGAATAATAAAGCCGCCTCTTGGGCGGCTTTTTCTTATATTTTAAAAGTCTTATGAAAGTGCAAGATTTCCCCTATTTTTCACTTGACATAAATCTATCTTTTTCATATACTATACAAGTACCTGTTACACAACAGAATACATGGAGAGGTGTCCGAGCGGCTGAAGGAGCATGATTGGAAATCATGTGTGCGGTTATCCCGTACCCAGGGTTCAAATCCCTGTCTCTCCGCCATAGTAAGAGCAGTGCTTAAGCACTGCTTTTTTATTTATATCTATACAAAAAGGCGGGTTATAGGACAAAACGTGTTGGTTTTATAGGCGATGGAGCCAGTAAATTACTGCTTCCATCGCCATTTTAAGTTCTTTTGATAAACTTAGAGGGTGGACAAAATGTGTTGGTAAAAAGTCCCAAACCCCTTGATTTTACTGGCTTCAATAAGGTTATATCTTCTTAGAAAATCGTGTTCTAAGTGGAGGGAATAATCATGCTGGTAAGATGTATAAATTGTGGATTTTCTTGTCAAAAATATGGGAAAACTAAAGCTGGATCACAACGATGGCATTGTAAGCAGTGTAACATCACCTTTACACAAACTATTGATAATACTACTAAATGTTTTCATCGATTTCTAAATTGGTTATTTAGTAAAGAAACACAACAGGACATGCCTGGGCAGGGCCGTACATTTCGTAGACAGATAGCTGATTTCTGGCAAATATGGCCTATGCCGCCCAAAATTGAAACCTCGAGAGATGTGGTATTCGTTGATGGTATTTACTTAGCTAAAAAAGCTTGTATTTTGATCTGTTATGATGGTGAATATGTATTAGGGTGGTATTTATGTAGGTCAGAACAGTCTCTCTCATGGCAAGCTCTTATGCACGAATAGCGACACCCATTGTGGTCGTTTCTGATGGTGGACCTGGTCTTAGAAAAGCATTAAAAGTTTGGCGTACCGCCAAGCTCCAACGTTGTATTGTTCATGCCGTATGGCAAGTACATCGTTACACTACTAGGCGGCCTAAGACATTAGCAGGCATTATGTTAAAAGATTTAGCAAGCGATTTATATAACGTAAAAACACAGGAAGATGCAAAAATATGGATTCAACGATTATTTAATTGAGGGTGACTTTTAAAGAGTTTCTAAGTGAAATGACACGTGATAGTAATGATAATTTAAGAGCTACGCATGAACGATTATTAAAGCCTATAACTCTCTAGTGGTATTAATTAATACAGAGACAATGTTTCGATATTTAGATGAAACATTGGTGTTGGATAAAGAATGTCCGAGGACTAATAACCCTATTGAAGGCGGAGTAAACGCACAACTCAGACGTTTATTGCGTTACCATCGAGGGATGTCTGTAGAAAAACGCATAAAAGCGGTCTTTTGGTGGTGTTATTTACACTCACCAAGACCGCTTTCTGCAAAAGAAATACTTAAGGTAATGCCAACTGATGCAAGTATTTCTACAATATATAGTTCTATGAATGAAAGAGCCCAACTTCGCATAATTCCAACTTGGGGATGCCATTTCTTGGGGTGATTTGCATAACTATGACAAATTATCTTTCAATGATTGGGATTAAAGTACCAACACGTTTTGTCCTATAACCAAAAAGGCTATTCGAATTTATTCGAATAGCCTTTTATATTATATGTATTTCACCATATTAATTATGGATTTTCTTAGCAATATCACCGATGATCTCAGGTGTCGTTCTGCAGCAGCCACCAATGATTTCAGCCCCCGCCTTACGCCATACATCTACGTAGTCTACAAAGGATGCTGGATCACCGTACCAAGTCTTAGTTTTACTATCATAGCTTTCACCAAGATTTGGATATACCGCAATAGGTTTGTCCGTAACGGTACGAATATCCTTAATTAAGGACTCTACATATTCAGGTTTACTACAGTTGATACCAATGCCAGTAACAGGACGTACCTTATCAATCATTTCAGCACATTTAATAATAGTTTCCCCACTAGCTACATGATGTTCATCCTTGCAAGCAAAGGCAATCCATGCAGGAATACCTTTTGATGTAAAGGGATCAGACATGGCACGAGCAATGGCAATGGCCTCATCATAAGATGGTATCGTTTCAAAGGATAATATATCTGGATTCTCTTCTGCAAACAATGCTAACCGAGGGATATGGAATACCTCAAGGTATTCTGTTTGTACATCAGGATATCCACGGTATTCAGATCCGTCAGCCAAAAAGGCCCCATAGGGACCTACAGAGGCCGCTACCAACGGTTTAGGCAATGCGCCTTCAGAAAAATACTTAACTCCGTCTGGAGTCTCTTCACCAAGGGTAATGCCTCGTAAGATAAGTGCTCCACTAGCCTTAGCCTCTAAGAACTCATTACGAGCTTGCACGGCTAGGCGAACAGATAATTTAACGAGCTCTATTGCCTCTTCTGTACCATAGCCTAAGCCTTTAAAGCCCGCTACAGTAGCTTGATAACCAGAACTTTGAATGATGTCGGCTCCAACAGCTAAGTACGCAATGTGTATTTTTTTGATAACATCAGGCTGTTCCATGAGAACTTTTGCGGACCACAGCTTATGCTGAATATTACAACCATAACGCTCTAATTCAGTCCCTAAAGCCCCATCTAAGACGAGGGCGCCCTTATCCTTAATAATATCTAAAAATGCACTTCGTTTAGCCATCATATCACCCATTCTAAAGCCTCTTACAACTTGAGGCTTACCAAGCGTATTATATCAAATAATACGTTTTGGTACTATCTACAAACTATTTTAACACCTCTGCTGGTGGTTCTTTACCAAACCATTTTTTATAAATCTCAGCATATTTACCATTCGCTTTAATCTTAGCTAGACCATCGTTAATTTTAGTAAGGACCTCTGTATTACCTTTTTCACAGCAATACCAAGTGGTGCCGCATCATAGTCTTCCAGTGACTTTTGCGATACCTTTCCCCTTCCCATTAACATAATATTCGTTTACCGGTGTATCGTTAATAACTACATCGACCTTTATTTTGTAGTTCTAAAAAGGCATCAACGATGATATTAAACTGGCGTACATCAGCATTTTGAATCTTGCTAGCAATTTCTGCACCCGTAGAACCAATAGATACACCAATGCGCTTGCCTTCTAGATCCTTAAAGCTATTAATATTTGTGTTATCTATATTAACAACGAGACCATTACCTGCAATATAGTATGGCTTACTAAAATCAACAGATTTTGCCCTATCTTCAGAAATGGTCATATCTGAAATAGCAATGTCGATGGTATTACTTTGTAATGCTGGTAACAGCGCATCAAAGTTCAAGTTTTGAATATCCGCTTCAATGCCCTCTTCTTTTGCAATAGCATTGATAATATCAATATCAAAACCTGCTAATTTCCCACTATCTTTATCTTTAAATCCAAATGGTGCATATGTTGCATCCGTGCCAACGCGCCATACTTTTTGACTACTATTTGTATTTCCACAACCCGCAATAAATAGACTGCTAGCAATGGTGAAAGCTCCTAAGAGAGCTGCGATTTTCTTAAATTTCATAATTGCCCCTACTTAACCCTGTTTACTTAGAAACAGAAGTTCTCTTTAATCAACTATTATATCTATACTCACATTATATGAACATAATAAAAATAATACCTCTAGAGGTATTATATTATTATGATAACATTCGATATAGTTAAGGTCAATTATTCCAATCATATAAATAGGTTTTAATTCGCATAGTTTTTAGTTATATCAAAAAAATTTCCTACCTATATAAAAAGACCGCCTTCACCAAGCATAGATAAAGCTTGGTAAAGGCGGTAGTTATTACGTTTTTTACGTTTTTTACGTTTTTTACGCTTTTTACGCTTTTTTAGCTTTTACGTACATAGCTACTTTGTACAAGAATGCACAAAGTAATAAGTACATTACGATACTGAGGTATGTTGCTTCTGGAGTTTCAACCCAAGCTTCTGCAAATACATCAACACCTACAATGCGGAGCACCGCACTGAATAAGGAACCAATAGCACCGCCAGCTACGAGACCGGAGGCAATTGTACTACCTTGAGCGAAGCGAAGATCTGCCAACGCTTTATCTTTTGTACTATTTTGTACGAAGTACGCAATCAAACCACCGATAAGTAATGGTGTGTTGATTTCCATTGGTAAGTAAGTACCCAAAGCAAATGCCAAAGGTGGAACTTTTATCATCCACAAGATAATAGCGAATAATGCACCTGCCATGTATAGAGGCCATTGAGCACTACCACCAGTCATCAAAGGTTCAATGATAGCTGCCATAGCGTTTGCTTGTGGTGCATTTAATGCATGGTCTCCTACAAAGCCGTATGCGTCGTTCAAGAGAATCATAACGCCTACAGAAAGGACTGCACAAAGAATGGTACCAACGATTTGCCATTGTTCCATTTTCTTAGGTGTAGCACCTGTCATATGAGCTACTTTGAGTTCAGACATGAAGTTACCAGCCATACCGATAGTTGTACCGATAAAGGATGCCATCATAAGAACTGCAATCATGCCTACTTTACCAGTCATACCTGCTGCTGTTAAGCATACAGCGGAGATGATAATCATAAAGATTGTCATACCAGATACTGGTTCTGTACCTGTGTAGGCGATAGAACTAATACCTACTACAGATAATAGGAAGGACATAATAAGAACGATTAAGAATGCTACGACTGTTTGTCTGAAACTTTCAGCATACATAAAGTGGAAGTATGCTGCGAATAGAACTGTACATAACAAGATGCCAGCACCAATCCAAGATGTAGGAACGTCGCGTTGTGTACGAAGTAAATGAACATCAGTCGTTTTAGAGCTAAAGATATCAAGCACCGCATTTTTAACAACGCTAGCTACAACTTTAGACATATTGAGTAGACCGATGATACCTGCCATAGCAAGCATACCGATACCAATATGACGAACATAATCAAGGAATACCTTACGAATCGGAGCCTCTGCTAAAGGAACAGCTTGACCGCCAATTTGCATGATATGTTCAGGAGCTAAATAGTACACGATTGGAATACATACGAACCAAGAGAAGAAGGAACCTGCTGCGATAATCGCTGCATAGCGAAGACCTGTAAAGTAACCAAGGCCGAGCAATGCTGCGTCAGTATCTACGGCTGCAGTCAATTTAGTTTGATCAGCAAGAGCCGTGCCCCATTTAAAGGTAGTAGTACGAATAACTTCTTCCCACCAGCCTAAGCTATTAAGAATGAAGTCATACACGAGAGCAATGAGACCGGAGCCAATCATCAGCTTTGCTTTGCTACCTTCATTACTCATCAATACTTCTGCAGCAGCACGACCACCTGGGAACGGATACACATAGTGCATTTCCTCAACGAAGTAGCGACGGAACATAACGCATAATAAAACCCCTAATACGCCGCCGAGGATAATAGGAATCGCCATTTGCACAAAGGATACATCCGTAACATTCCAAATGTACAGAGCTGGCAAGAAGAACATAGCGCCCGCTAATGTGTTCGTACTAGAGCTAGCGATAGCTTGAATGTGAACCGTTTCAGCAAAAGCATTCTTACGTTTCAAGATAACTGCTGTACCCATTGCAAGTACAGATACTGGTGCAAAGGCATCTACTGTTTGACCAATTTTCAAACATAGATAACCTACGGCCAGTGTGAAAATTGCCGCATAGAATAGGCCCCAGAATACTACATATGAGTTAATCTCTACGTAATCCTTCTTAGGATCCAATACCGGTTCTACGGGCGGAATTGAACGAGTTTCGTCCGACATAGTAAAACCTCCTAACATAAAAAAGTACAAACGTATAACTATTCACCTTTATACTAACATGGTACTATGCATGGTTCAATGCTTTTCTATGCATTATGCGAATAAAATATCGCTTCATCTATAAATAATTATTTTGCAATTTTATCGCCCCTGTTCTACAATGAAAGTAAATTAAGAATCGCTATATGTAACAGTATTGAATACTGCCATGTATAACAGGTATGTTTACTTACGAGGAGGCTTTATTATGGAATCAATGGTTGAACGTTTTGTCCGCTACACAAGTATAAACACACGCTCTAATGAGGAAAGCACTACTATTCCTAGTACGCAATCACAAGTAGATTTTGCAACGAACGTACTCGTTCCCGATTTAAAAGCAATCGGCTTGGACGAAGTTATTTACAATCGTGAAAACGGCTTTGTCATCGGTACACTCAATGCTAATACAGACGAAAAAGCCCCTGCTATCGGCTTCATTGCTCATATGGACACAGCTGATTACAATGCGGAAAACATCAAACCTCGCATCGTAGAAAACTACGATGGCGGTGATATTTGCCTTAACGAAGAACATCAAATCTTTACACGTCGTGCAGACTTCCCTAATCTAAAAAATTATATTGGTAAATCCTTAGTCGTAACAGATGGCCTTACTTTACTCGGTGGTGACGATAAAGCTGGTATCTGCGAAATTATGGAAGCCCTCGCCTACCTCGTAGCTCATCCAGAAATCAAACACGGCAAAATCATGTGCGCCTTCGGTCCAGACGAAGAAATCGGTACTGGTGCAGACCACTTTGATGTTAAACAATTCCCTGTAGACTATGCTTACACTATCGATGGTGAAAGCCTCGGTCAGCTTGAATACGAAACATTTAATGCCGCTGGTGGTACCGTTACTCTTAAAGGTGTATCTGTTCACACAGGCACGGCCAAAGGCATCATGATTAACTGTGCAAAACTAGCAATGCAATTCGATGCTTTACTACCAGGTGCTGCCGTTCCTGAACACACTTGTGGACGCCAAGGTTTCTTCATGCTTATGAGTATGGAAACCCAAGTAGACACCGGTAAAATGAATTACATCATCCGCGATCACGATAAAGAATTATTTGAAGCGAAAAAAGCATTCTTCTTACAAGCAGGTCAAACATTAAACGACATTTATGGCCGCGAAGTATGTGAAGTATCTGTAAAAGACCAATATTACAACATGTACGATGTCATTAAAGACAATATGGAATGCGTTAACGTAGCTAAAGCAGCTATGGAAAAAGCAGGCATCACCCCTCTTTGCGACCCTATCCGCGGAGGTACAGATGGCTCTAAAATTTCCTTCATGGGCATTCCTACACCAAATATTTTTACAGGCGTAGAAAACCTACATGGTCGTCATGAATTTGCATGTATCGATGATATGAAAAAAGCTGTTGAAGTTATCGTTAATATTGTAAATATCGAAAATAAAAGAATCCGGAAAAATCTTTGACTTATATTACTAGATGGCCTATACGAGTTATCTCGTACTAGGCCTTTAATTTAATATGAAAATCTATGTGATTCACCTAAGCATTACTGATTTTATCTAATCTACTTAATTATTTTAAAATATGATTATTGATTAATATAGCTAATATTATGCTAATTTTCCATTACGTTTACGATTTCTAATTTCTTCTTCTTCAGCGCGAGCTTTCAGAGAAAGATCTTTTTCAGTACCTACATAACGGCCATAGAGGAAATAATAAGCAACGAATGCAAGAAGTGCTACTACAACAGTAACATGGAACATACTTGTATAACCAACAACCTCTTTAATAGCACCTAAAATGTATGGACCAAAACCTAAGCCCATATCTAAGGCAATGAAGTATGTAGATGTGGCAACACCAATGCGGTGAACAGGAACAATTTTAACAGTTACTGCTTGACCGTTTGACATAAATGTACCGTAACCAAGACCAACAAACACAGCAGATAAGAGTATAAGCCATGTAGAGTGAGCGATGGACAACAAGAAAATACCAAGTGCTAAAGATATGAAGCAAGGGTAAAGAACGAAGTTTTCCCCTTTCATATCAAATACAATACCAAGTAATGGTCTTGTTATCGTAATAACTACAGCATATACAACGAAGAAGAATGTACCTGCTAAGATAAGGTTTAAATCTTTTGTATAAGCGGCCATAAAACCGATAACACCAGAGTATGCAAAACCTACTAGTATAGAAACAAGACTAATAGAATTCATACGTGGTTCGATATAATCAGAAATTTTAATGCCTTTATGTTCTTCAGAATCAATATCGAGCTTAGGTTCATCAAATTTCATGATAACGGAACCGATACCACAAAGAATGATAAGAGCAACACAGAAGGCGATGATAAAGTCATAGCCAAGGCTATGAAGCATCAAAATACCTAAAAACGGACCTACTGCAGCGGCAAGAGATGTAGACAAACCATAGTAGTTAATCCCTTCACCACGACGTGACATTGGAATAATAGAGGCTACGATTGTACTTGTAGCTGTAGATGTAATACCGTAAGCAAAACCATTTAAGAAACGAACACTGTCGAGCATCAATAAATTAGGTGTGTAGAAGTACATAGCTGTGGAAATTAAGTAAATCAACAAACCTAAGTACAACATCTTACGACAGCCTAAGATACTAATAAACCGCCCTGCTAACAAACGAGCAACAACAGTACCAATAATATAAATACCAACGGCCAAGCCAGCTTGACTCGCCGTAGCATGGAGGTTATCCTTCGCTACAACGGCTATAATAACGATCAATAAATAGTAAATCAAAAATACTAAGAAATTAATCAAAGTATCGAGGACAAAGGATCTTGTCCATAAGGCCTCTTTAGCCTTATCCATAATATCAACTCCATTTTCTGAAATGATTGTCAACCAATCTGTAACAACGGTTAATTATAGACCTCTCATTTCAAAAAACAAGAATTAAAATGTTATATACCTTATAAATATTTTTTATAACAACCGATATAACACAATATCATTTCTACTTTTTATCATTTTTAAATCTTATATAAATTTACGATAATAAAACACCCTTAACAGTTAATAGCGAGTTCAAAAGACTCAACTTCAACCATTAAAGGTGTTATTCTTAGATGTATTTAGTTTTAATCTATTTAGTTTTTAATCCACAAGCCTTAAAGAAATTCTTTATAGGCTTCAGCCTTTTTGGCAAGGCTCAAGGGATACGCACGCGATGTCGACGGTAATCGTGTCAAAGTTAGTTCACGGCCATTATACACATATGGTATAGTTTCGCCCGTTTTAGGTAGTTTAACCTTTTCCGGTAAAAGGCTTAATAATACTTCTGTTGCCTTACCACCTGTGGTACCAATATGTTTACAGTGTGGAATTTGCTCCAATACCTCTGCAAGCGGTACAGGTTCAACGACCTTAAGAAATGCATCCGATGCATTTCCTTTTTCTCGAATAGCTTTTAAAACGGTAGGACAAGAGGCAATGCCAATTTCAGATAGAAATGCTTTGATTTTATCCGCATCAAAAGCCTTTTCCTCACCTTTTCTAAAGTAATCCTTATCATCAAAGAATACTATGCCGTAAACGCGCCACATATCGTTTTGGAAGTTAGGATAGTGGAATTCCATAGATCGTTTTTCTGAAGCTGGCGGGAATGTCCCCATCGTCATGACCGTTGTATTCTTTGGTAAGAATGGCGGAAATGGTCTCGTTTCAATTACGTCTGCCACTGAGCATCAACTCCTTTCACAATCTATTATGAACTCAACTTTCACCATAACAAATGAACTATGTCACAGGTGATAACAAATGAATCGAATCACTGCCGGTGAATTTAATCTATCTTATAAACGACTAACACTCAAATACTAACCATTATTGACCGATTGGCTGAGATACCAATGTATTGATATGGTCAAAGCCTAGTGGTGTTGGAGATACAAGGTACAAGCATACTACTGCAGCCACGGCAAAGCCAATCGCTAAGTAGGAGAAGCTGCCATTGCGAGGGAATTCATATAAGCCAAAGAGGCGAATACCTATGGCAGCACCGATAGCGGTAATCAAAGAAGGAATAGAGAAAATATTGTAGATTCCAAATACCACCATAAGACCTGCATAACCACCCACTACAGTAATCATAGGCAACATGCGATCCATAGGATTTGGAATGGAACGGGTAAGAGCAGTTGGATAGTAAGATGCCTCTACACCAAACATACCTAAGAACAGATTAAAGTCAGCCCAAATAGTTTCCCAAGGGCCTCTAAAGGCATCTCGATGATTGCCTGCGTACCAAGCAAATCCTGTAATGATTAAAATCGCCAAGCCTGCACAGATGAAGTAGTAGTCACCAGGAATTTTAGGACCTGCATAAGCGCCTACCGCTGTAACTACAGCGCTCAAGATAGATGTGACAACGACACGGTGTAAACGAGGTCGTTTATTTTCAGGAATGCGTTTATATACTGTAGCTAGCAATTCTAATACGAAGCAGGCCATAAAAATGGCAATACCTGCTGCAGGTACAAAGAATGCAGCAACCAAACTCAAAATAAAGGGAATGCACAAGCGCCATTTCGGGAATAACACAAGATCTTTATAATCCAAGCGAACATCTTGTGTTTCCATAGTAAAGTTGTTGTACACTACAAAGAGCAACATAAAGGCGATTACATCAACGGCAGTGGCACCCCAAATTAATAATGTAGGCACTATAACCATCGACAAAGCGACACCAGAGACGCGAGATAAACCAGCGGCCGCTAAGCCCAGTAATAAAAACGGTATTAAAGCAGAGATAATTTCGAACATAATAATCCTCCCATCATTGTATAAATTTAAGTATATAGTATCTACTACACTACATCAAGGAGAGATATATTTTTTCATAGCTAATCGTTTTCGTACTGCGGTGGCAGAACAGCCCATCACCTGTGCAATCTTAGCCACCCCATACCCTTGAGCGCGGAGATTTTTAATCTTATTTTCGTCTAAATCTAGAGTATTGGCCCGTATTTCTATGCCTCGGTCGCGCAAATACATTGCCACTGTAGAGCCACGAACGCCATAGGCTAAACCGATATCATCGGTGCTCATGTGGTGCTGCATATATAAATAAGCCATCTCCTCTACTCGTTGAGATTTACGAGCCTTAGGTGTCATAGAAACACCCATATGTCGCAACACATGGTGCACCTTCCAACGAGATACGCCATACATTCGAGCAATAGCATCTGTACTATTCCCACTTTTATAGGCCCTACAAATGCGCACTACATCTACAGATACATTTTTACTCGATCGCTGGCAAACTAAACCATATTCTCTCATTCGGCTTGCCATGGTCGTAGTGGACACATCATACCGCTTTGCCAAGGAATGTAGGGACCACTTTCCTGTCTCATACAAGGCCTGTACGTGAACCATATTAATTTCCTTTTTAAGAGGCCGCCGCTCAATATCGTACGCTTTCATACGGCGCATAATAGTATCTACACTGCACTGAAAATAGTCTGCCACATCGCGAACACTCCACTGCTTCTCTACATATAATTGCTCTAATAACTGTTTTGGTATAACGCGCACATTACGATACATAACATCACCTTTCCTTATGGACGAACTCCCTTCCCTATTATTGTGAAAGTTCCATCAAGAAAAGACAATACAAAAAAGGTTCCTAATAGTCACATAGGTGACCAATAGAAACCTCTTTCAATATGTAATTATATGCACCGCATACGATAGGTGTAATTCTAGTTGCTATCACAATATCTGTGCATAAACCATCAATATATCTATGTACTAACCAATTACCAGTACATTTATGATACTGATATTTTGACTAGCGATATCTTCGCTCAAGGGCTTTAGGCTTACCTAAAATAATAGACCACTTCATCCCCTCTTTTAGAGCATGATTAGATTTACGACTGCGAGTCGAGGTTACAGCTGGAGCAGTTATAACGCCCACCTTTTCAACAAGGACACGACCCTCTTTAGATGCTTTATCTCGTTTAAACTCGGCTAATCGCTCATTTAGAGGAGCCTCTGTAACAGTCTCACGGTCTAAGCGAGTCGTATTCTTCGTATAGCTTGATGAGCTACTAGTGCGTTTCTTAGGTAAAACCTCAAGATCTTGTTGAGTTGCTGTAGCAGGTGTAGACACATCATCTTTCGGACGATTTTCAAATGGTGTGTTATCTACTGTAAGGATTGAGTCCTGCGATGAAGGTTCTTCAACCTTGCGTTCTATGGAGATGCCGTATTCGCGCTCCATATCCTCCCAAGTCATTCCGGAACTTGAACTTTCATAGCTTTCATACTCATCAGATTCTTCGTTATTCTTGCCTCTTATAATAGAAAAAGCAACATAGGCGATGATACCTAAAACAATGATAGGGTTATGCGAAAAGACGGATAGCACTGTAGACAAAATAGAGTCCATAGCTACTCCTATTCACTATCTGCTAAGTTTTCACGCATTTTAGTGTCTGCAATAATATTGTTCATATTGTAGTAATCCATAACGCCAAGATTACCGTTTCTGAAAGCTTCTGCCAATGCTTTAGGAACTTCAGCTTGTGCTTCCACAACCTTAGCTTGCATATCTTGTGTTTTCGCACGCATTTCTTGTTCTGTCGCAACAGCCATTGCACGGCGTTCTTCGGCACGAGCTTGAGCGATTTTCTTATCTGCTTCCGCTTGGTCAGTTTGCAATTGAGCACCAATGTTGCGCCCTACGTCAACGTCAGCAATATCAATGGATAAGATTTCGAATGCAGTACCTGCATCAAGCCCTTTCCCCAATACAGTACGAGAGATATGATCTGGATTTTCTAGTACATCTGTATGCTCTTCAGAGGAACCTACAGTCGTTACGATACCTTCACCAACACGGGCGATAATAGTAGCTTCACCAGCACCACCAACAAGGCGGTCAATATTAGCACGTACCGTTACACGAGCACGAACCTTGAGTTCGATACCATTTTTTGCTACTGCAGAGATAATTGGTGTTTCGATCACTTTAGGATTAACGGACATTTGTACTGCTTCCAATACATCGCGACCTGCAAGGTCGATAGCTGCAGAACGTTCAAACGTCAAAGGAATAGATGCGCGCTCAGCGGCAATCAATGCATCTACGACGCGGTCAACGTCACCACCTGCAAGGTAATGCGCTTCTAGCTGATTTACGTTTACATCAAGGCCTGCTTTATTAGCTTTAATCAAAGGCATTACGATTTGGGATGGATTTACACGACGCAAGCGCATACCTACGAGTGTGAAGATACCTACATTAACGCCTGCTGCAAGAGCAGATACCCAAAGGCCTAATGGCACAATATACAAGAACACCATAATCCCAATCAGTAGAATGGGAATCAAAATTAAAATACCTACATCCATAATAACCTCCATTATATACGACGATGCGGTGAAAGCTTAATCACGCTTTCTAACAATATTGCGGCCGCCTACAACACGCAGTACCACAATCGGTGAACCGGCATCGATGAAGTCCCCTTCGGTTACAACATCTACCAAATTACCATCAATTTTAGCAATACCTGCAGGGCGCAGTGTAGTATGAGCTACCCCCTCTTTACCAGCTAAGTCCTCTAATACATCATTAGATACATAGCCAGCCTTGGTCGTAGACCGTTGCCCTAAGGTAAATAATTTTCCTATCCAAGTCTTTTCAAAGTGATTAAAGAACACGATGATAAGGACAATTAGTAAGGCCGTTAATCCTAGTACTGCATACAGCGCTACTGTTCCTTCTCCAAGAGCTACAAAAACGCCCCAAAGAAATGCACAATAACCGATGAGTCCTAAAATACCGCCCGGTACAACGAGTTCTACCGCCATCAGGGCGATCCCTATAGCCATCCAAATTAAAAACTCCATAGGCCCTCCTCTCTATAATTAATTTTATACAACTTATATACTCATTATACAATATTAAAAATAATTTATAAAGATAATTACTAATAATAAGTAAACTAAAAACGACTACTTTCACAGATATACATCTGATCTAGTAGTCGTTTATTATAAGGAGTAAAAACAAATTAGGCTTACAAACACAACGATTTATATGGTAGCCTCACAGCAACTTGAATTATACTTCAGTATTTTTCAATTGGTCATTACCAACGCCTGTTTTTTGAAGAATCAACAACGTAATGCTCATCGCCATACCTACTACAGTGGCAAGCCCCATACCTTTTAATACAACAGGACCTACCGCAAGTTCTGCACCGCTAAGACCTACAACGAGGATAACAGATGTGAGAATCATGTTAACAGGGTTTGTGTAGTCTACTTTACGTTCTACTAACATGCGCAAACCAGATGCTGCGATGATACCGAACAAGAGAATGGATACGCCACCCATAACTGGCACTGGAATAGCATGAATCAGAGCTGCCACCTTACCTACGAAGGAAACAATCATCGCTAGAACTGCAGCACCACCGATTACCCATACGCTGAAGCAACGAGTGATAGCAAGTACACCGATATTTTCACCGTATGTCGTATTTGGTGTAGCACCGAAGAAACCAGAAAGGATATTAGCGAGGCCATCGCCGAGCAAGGAGCGTTGTAAACCTGGCTCTTTCATCAAGTCTTTAGCAACGATGTTACTAGTTACAACCAAGTGACCAACGTGCTCTGCAAATACAACGAAGAGAGCTGGCATAATCATGATGATTGCATTGATATCAAATACAGGCATACCGTAGAATTGCGGCAAAGAGAACCATGGAGCTGCCTCTACGCCAGAGAAGTCAACAACGCCCATGAAGGCAGACAAGATATATCCGGAAACAACGCCAATCAAAACAGGGATTACAGCTAAGAAGCCACGGAACACAACAGTACCAAGCAAGGTAACAACTAAGGAAAACATAGAAATAAAAATAGCTTGGCTGTGGTTCATGCCTAAATCTTGATTACCAATAAGGCCAGACATACTCATCGCAACTGGAGCTAATTCCAAACCGATAATAGCTACGATAGCACCCCATCGCTGCTGGAGGGAATAACTTATCGATCCAACGAGTACCAATATAACGAACGAGAACAGATAAAATTACAAAGGAAAGACCAAATACAACGAAGGCTCCCCTTTGCCGCTTCATAACCAAGACCTGCAGATAACACACCTGCTACAGGAGCGATAAAGGCGAAGCTAGAACCGAGGTAAGCTGGAATTTTACCTTTACACACGAATAAGTATAGTAATGTACCAATACCATTCATAAATAATGCCGTAGCTGGATCTACTTTCAGTAAATAAGGTACCAATACAGTAGAACCAAACATAGCGAATAAATGTTGAAAACTAAGTGGCAACATTTGACCCCAGGACGGGCGTTCTTGGATATCAATATAATCCTTCATCTTTTCTCCTCACACACAATACAAATACGTTGCATTTATACAGCACCTCTTTAGAGATGCTATATAAATCCACACTAAATATATTCACCTTATACTACACAAGTTAAATATCAACGTTCAGATCTAGGTCGTCTACGAGTTGGCTTTTTAGCCGTTTTCGGTCTAAAAGGACCAGGCATTTCCGTCTTTTTTTAGGACCTTTCGGAACAGTCGGTTTGAATCGGCTTTGTGTTTCCTCACGCAAGGATGGTAAATCCTCAACTGTACCGACCTGCTTTACACCTTCCACATTACGGCGGCCAATGCTCGCTAATAAACCAATGGCCATAAAGTTCATCAATAAAGAAGAACCACCATAACTAACAAATGGTAATGGTACACCAGTTACAGGCATAATGCCACACACCATGGCGATGTTAAATAAGGCTTGACCACTAATGAGCAAGGTAATGCCCATAGCTAGCCATTTACCAAATTCATCACGAGCCTTATTAGCAATACGGAATCCATAGTAGGTGAAAGCTGCTACCAAGATGACAACAAATACAGCCCCAAGGAACCCCATTTCTTGAGCCCACACAGCAAAAGCGAAGTCTGTATGTGCTTCTGGTAAATAAAAGTACTTGGATGTACCTTGCATAAAGCCTTCCCCTAGGAAGCCACCAGAACCAACGGCTAACAAACCTTGTACAGTTTGGTAACCCATGTCTTGTGCATGAGGCCATGGATCAAACCAAGACTGAATACGTTCCCATCGGTACGGCGACGAACGAGCCGCAATAAAGCCTAGTAAACCTGCTACTGCAAAGGCACCACCAAAGAATTTTCCATCAAATCCGGCTAAATAAATCAGAATAAAGGAAAATCCAAAGATTAGTATCGTTGTCCCCAAGTCAGGTTGAAAGAATGTTAACCCTGCAAATACTGCTGGCCAACTCAACATAGGAAACATATAACTGATGCGCTCACCAAAATAGCCTTTCATATTAATCAGCGGATTCGTATGTCGAGGCTTACCCCATTTTCTTAAGCTACTCAACTTAGCAGAAGTCCATATAAGAGCTGCCAATTTAGCAAACTCAGAAGGCTGTACAGATATGGGCCCAATCACAATCCATCGGCGAGCACCATTGATAACGGCACCCATGATGAGTACTAATACTAACCCAACAAGCGTAGCAACCATAATGCGTTGCAACATGTGATCCTTCTGTAATTGTCGATAGTCATAGCGGTATAAAATAATGCCTGCTGCCAATGAGATTAACAAAAAGACAATATGTCTCCAGAAATAACCTAAAAGCCCTGTATTTTCATAAATAGAGCTGATATAGGTGGCACTAAAGATATTGACACTGCCAATAATAGTAATGAGTACTATAGGCAAGAGCATACCTTGTAAATCATTTCTAAAGAGTGAGCCCCACCGACTATCCCCTTATTCGGTGTTTCCATATTAAGCCTCCTTTGTACTTTTGGCTTAACTGCTTCTAAGCGGAAAATAGGTTGCCCTTTTTTACTAAATTTCTCTTCGTATTCAGTTTTAACATTTGGAAGATCCGTACTATGTAAATCGTACGTTACATTTTTAAGCTCCCAGCCGCACGCTTTGAATTCTTCAAGAGAGAACATAAATAAACCTTCATTATCTGTCTTAAAGTGCACTTCGCCACCATCTTTTAAGAGGCGGGCATAACGGTCTAGGAATGTGTGATATGTAAGGCGGCGTTTAGCATGTTTTGCTTTAGGCCATGGATCACAAAAGTTAATGTAGAAGCGGTCTACTTCGCCAGGTTCTACAACCTCTTCAATACCTGCAATATCAAAGAGACATACCTTAGCATTATCGCGTTCCCCTTCAAAGATTTTTTGTGCTGCGTAATAAATAACGCCAAGTTGTACTTCGAAACCTACAAAGTTAGCATCTGGATATGCTTCAGACATGCCCGCAATAAAGCGGCCTTTCCCCGTACCAAGCTCCATATATAATGGACGCTCTGGATGAGCAAATAACTCACGCCATTTGCCTTTGTGTTCTTCATGTCCAGACAAAATGATATGAGAGTCATATTCGTGGATAGCTTCATCAATCCACGGTTTTCTACGAAGGCGCATACTTTCTCCTTACATCTATTTCAATAATGTATTATTTATATCTATTATTTACAGGTCATATACCTATCCTATTAATTATAGAAAAGGGGACCTTAAACGTCAATTACATTTCCCTTCTCTCCCCTATAAAAAAGACCTACTTCCAAAGGAAGTAGGTCTACATTTTATTCAAAAATCATAGATTCTAGATTTTCAATTTGATATTTACTTAGGCCAAGCTCAGATAAACTCTTTTCAGATGCACTGAATAGATTATTTTTACCAACTCGAGTACCTAATGCTGCTGCCGCTACCAATTCACGGTCTAATTTACCGAGACGAGAACGATTACGATTTTGAGGTTTAGGCTTTTTCATACGGAACGTATTATATTGAACCCCTTCCTTTGCTTCCTCAGTCTTCTGCTTTGTTAAAGCAGCCCCATTAGTGCCATTCCCCAATAAAGCACTAAGACCTGTTTGCTTAGGAACCATTTTTTCGTAATCAGCGCCAAACTCAGGACGCTCTTCACGTAATTGATCAAATGTAGCCAAAGCTGCATTCATTTGCTTCAAGCCCGCAGCAGAGTAAAGTTGACGAATCGCAATACTCACCTCTTGCGGCGTCAACGTACCTCGCTCAATAGCAGAAGCAATTGTACTCTTTAATGCACCTTGATCTCCAGACGCTGTATAGCGACCAATTTCAACCAAGTCTTTTTGACGTGCATTGAGTTCTTTAGGCGTATATATGTTTATCTCAGATATAGACGGTGCCTGTTTAGAAGGCTGCTCTCCCGCCCCATTAGCCTCGAACATATAGCCACCGGCTACGATGGCCAAGGCTAATGTTAAGGTTAATACTCTTTTCAACGTCTTATAATCTCCCTTAATCATTAATACTAATTGTATAATACGGCATTAAACGCATACATTAACAACAATTTTATTCTACTGTAATACATACTGTAGATATTATTATATAATACTTCATCTAATTTTTATAGTCCTATTCGAAAAAAATCTATATTTTTTTAACAAGTTTTATATATTTATAAAATTTATAGCATCATTACTGTTCCTTAAGAACGGATGAGCGTACATGATTACTGAATTCATGAAAGATATCAATTAATTAATAATTTAACAAACTAAAACTTATAGGCACCAATTTTTAGCAATCAATTACTAAAATATAGATACACATTTTTTTATGTATAAACAAAAAGTAGATACCCCAAAAGGAATATCTACTTTTATGTGCTATAAATTACACATCATTAACTAATTAACAAAATTTTACATTAAATGCAATGCAAACTCTGTATTTCAAAGTTATTTGTTTGGACTTTCATATATAGTTTTATAACCGCCCTCTGTAACAGCTACGATTTGTTCAATTTCATCCGTTGGATCTTCTGTAAAAGTAAAGCTTTCACCAGCATCAAAGGATGCACTCGTTCCACAAGAGGAACTCAAATCGCGCGGCACTGGACGGAGTTCTATATTGGTTACCCCTTCAGGGGCTTCACGCTTGAACCGAATCGCGCCAAAGTGAGAGTAAAATGTTGCAATATATTTCATAATCACTCATTTCTAATCTACGCAGTTGCTCGTTTTGTATTAAGGATAGCAATGATAAGAGCCACTACAAAGCCAACACCGACTGCAATTTCACCATTTAATGTAGGGCCTGCACCAGAAGCTGCTAAACCGAAATTATGAGCGAATGCCGCACCAGCCGCAAGACCAAGTACTGTTACAGCAGAGTCAGAGTTACCTTCACCAGTCATGATCAATTGACGTAATGGGCAACCACCGAGTAATACACTACAGAAACCTGCAAGCGCCATGCCTAGGAAGTTCCACAATCCATCTGTATGTGCAATCGGTTGGTTTTCAAAGCCAAGATGGAAATTACCAAAGCTAATATTTACAACGAATACACCAATGAGAACTGCTAAATAGCCAAAGATAAGAATAGATTTTTTAAACAAGAATAAATCGCGGAAGCCACCAACCGTACAAAGTCGGCTAACTTGAGATAAGCCACCTACTACAAGGCCTGCCGCCAAAGAAATGAGCCATGGAGCATGCATCGCGCCAGGACCTTTTTGGCTAAAGAAGATAAATGCTGGTGCTGTTACAACAAGTACGAGCAAGCCTACTTGAATAGCAGGCATCATAGCAGATTCTAATTTGCTCAACGCATAAGTACGTTGTAAGGAATAGCCTCGTTTTAAGAAAATTGTACCGAATCCAATACCACCTGCAAAGCCAGCAATGCCGAACAAAGCATTTAAATCACCGCCGCCAAGACGCAAAATCATACGAATTGGACAGCCAAGGAACATCAAGGCACCGATCATAACAAAGAAGCCGAGAATAAAACGAATAATTGGGGATGAACCACCTTTACTTTGGTGTTCGCCACGAATCATGGACAATACATAAGCCCCTAATATAAGACCGATAATTTCTGGGCGAATGTACTGTACCGGTGCGGCACGATGTAGACCTAGACCACCGACAGTATCGCGAACAAAGCACGCAATACAAAAGCCCATATTACCTGGATTTCCAGCTAATACGAGGAATCCTGCAATAGCACCAATAATAAGGCCTGCAATAATTAAATTTCGTTTTTCATGAGACCCACTCATAATAAACTCCTTTCAAACTAACTACACTAAAACTATATGAGCATATGCTCCTACCTTATCAAGCATACTACTCATGATATAATAACCATAAATACATCTTATTATTCATGGAGATTACCAATGAACTATATCTATTTAGATAATGCGAGCACCACGTTTCCCAAAGCACCAACAGTCGCCACCGCTATGTCCGACTATATAACGAACCGGGGTATCAATATCAATCGTGGCTCCTATGCCCTCGCCTACGATGTAGAGGATATTATCTATACAACAAGACAACGACTACATCCCTTATTCAACGGCCATGATCCAGCACATGTCATCTTTACACAAAATGTGACAATGAGCTTAAACATGGTCATCAAGGGCCTATTGAAAGCAGGTGATCATGTGCTCGTTAGCTCAATGGAGCATAATGCAGTCATGAGACCGCTTACCCAACTGCTAGATAAAGGCATTACCTTTGATACTATTCCATGCGACTCCACAGGATCGATCCAAATGGACTCTATCGAGCCATTAATTCGTCCTAACACAGTAGCCCTAATTATCAATCACGCGTCCAATGTATGTGGAACCATCCAACCGCTCGAATCAATTGGCCCGATCTGCAAGGCTCATAATCTACAATTTATTGTAGACGCAGCCCAAACGGCAGGTGTTATTCCTATTGATGTGAAAGCATGTCATATTGATGCCCTTTGCTTTACAGGTCATAAAGGCTTATTGGGACCTCAAGGTATTGGTGGCATTATATTGACCAAAGAAATGGCTCAAACCTTAACCCTCTTATCGCTGGTGGTACAGGCAGCTTCTCACATTTAGAAACCATGCCTACCCATATGCCCGACGCCTTTGAATCAGGTACGTTGAATCTACCTGGCATCATTGGACTTAACAAAGGTTTCGCCTATATTGAGTCACAAGGAATGGAAAATATTCATAACCATGAGCTAGCGTTAACACAAGCCTTCCTCGAAGGATTGCAATCAATAGATGGTATTAACATCGTTGGTAAGCAGAATATCCAAGATAGAACTGCCGTCGTATCCATCACAATTGATGGTATGGACCCGGCGAGTATTGCTTATGAACTAGAATCCACCTATCATATCATGACGCGTGTTGGTCTCCACTGTGCCCCGCGAGCACACCAAACGCTAAGAACCTATCCAGAAGGAACCGTACGCTTCTCCTTTGGCTATGCCAACACACATAAAGATGTGGAATCTGCATTATCGGCTCTTAATACAATCGTAAAGAGCTCTAAATAATAGATATCACTGTTAAGGCTATATACCTTGAGTATATAGCCTTTTTCTTATAACATAAACATTTTATTACTTACTTGTTATGGTTATTTGGCCTTAATCATAACTTAGACTACAGCAGTTAGAATATCGAGTCCACTTATGCTTCACACAAACGACCGATAGCATCAGCTCTACAGCGTTTGCAGTGTGTCATTTGCGGCACATAGTGACCAATAAATTGACGCATGTTATCGATTTCTTCTGAAGTTGGGCCTCGGTGATTTTCAAAGGCCGTATCGTGAACTGGAATCATAGCAATACAGTTCATCAAATCGACACCCCAAGCTTCTGCTTGTTTAGCGATTGCTGGCACATGATCCATATTTACATCAGGCACTACTACAGTATTAATCTTAACAATGATATTCTTTTCCTTTAGCTTTCGGATACTTTCAGCCTGACGTTCTAATAAAATACGAGCCCCATCGATTCCTTTGTAGATATTACCCTCATAGCGAACCATGGAATATACATTTTTTGCAATCTCTGGATCAATAGCATTAGTCGTAATCGTTACATGCGTAATTCCTAAGTCAGCAATGTCATTAACATAATCAGGCACTGCCAAACCATTACTAGATAAACAAAGCATGACATGAGGAAAATCCTTTTTCACGAGGCGGAAGGTTTCAAGTGTCTTGTCTGCATCACACATAGGATCCCCAGGACCTGCAATACCTACTACAGAGATATCCTGACGAGCATCAAACACCTTGCGCACAAAGGCAGCTGCCTCTTGTGGCGTATTGCGTCACGCCCGGTCTATTTTCGTTCGCACAGTCGTACTTACGATTACAATAATTACATTGAATATTACAATTCGGCGCTACTGGTAAATGTAAACGACCCCAATTAGCAGAAGCGGCCTTGTTGTAACAAGGATGATTTTGTAGGAAACTTTGTCCTTGAATTTCTTTCATAATTAACCTTCCGACCAAATCTAATAGCATCTTTATGGCAAACATGTAAGCAATCACCACAGTTGGTACAATTCATTTCATTTGGTCGTGTTCCCATTTCACATATGCGCAAGCACGCATCACAGTTATCGCAATCATTTGTTTTAAAAATTCTAAAAATAGAAATTTTGCGAAGCAACTCCATTACGCCCCCAAAAGGACATACAAAGCGGCACCAAGCATTGGCGATAATAAGGGAACCAGCAATAGATACGACCGTTATAGTACGAGCCGCCCAATACCATTCGAGAACTGCATAGATAAAATAACAGCATTAAAATATTCATCGCTCGTCCGAATTGGAATCATAATGCGAGGATTACCAAATTTAAAATAAACTACGAGCCCTAAAATTATAGTTGCTACCATGCCGAGTTGAAGGAAACGCATATAGTTTTTACGATTTCTTAGTGGCCCCATAGATATTTTTCCCAGCATTTGGTTCACCCACCCACTTGACAAACCAGCTACAGAAAGCACGTCCAAAGAATACGACCATAATCGGCAAGATAATCCACCACGCATAAAAGTACGTCGTGATGCGTCCCCAACAGGTAATCATAGAACAG
>SCPO01000047.1_pt1 | contig 37284 bp, 40 predicted proteins | sample 6106821 | NCBI WGS metagenome assembly SCPO01 (sample SAMN10720448, study PRJNA508395) | human gut metagenome | isolation source: Participant 2 stool, 0 month | host: Homo sapiens | collected 2017 | reverse complement strand
AAGAGATGGATGGACAGTGCGTACACGCGATAGGAAATGTGCCGCTCACTTTGAGCATACAGTTGCAATAGGAGTTGGGAAGGCAGATATTTTGTCCTCATTTGAATATGTCGAACAAGTATTAGGAGATAAAGCAATTTAATATGGCAAAGCAATCCGCAATAGAACAAGATGGAGTTATAGTTGAAGCATTGTCTAATGCAATGTTTCGTGTTGAGCTAGAAAACGGGCATGAGATTACTGCTCATATCTCTGGCAAGATGAGAATGCATTACATTAAAATATTACCCGGGGATAAGGTCAGAGTAGAGATGTCTCCTTATGACTTATCTAAAGGAAGAATCGTTTTTAGATATAAATAAAAAAGAAATAAGATATGAAAGTAAGAGCATCATTAAAGAAACGTACGCCGGAATGCAAAATCGTTAGACGAAATGGCCGTTTGTATGTTATTAACAAGAAAAACTAAGTATAAACAACGTCAAGGATAATTTATTATTTTTGCAAAAAAAATAATTTAGTATATGGCTATAAGAATAGTTGGTGTAGATTTGCCTCAGAATAAGAGAGGCGAGATTGCGTTAACCTATGTATATGGTATTGGACGCAGTAGTTCAGCAAAAATCTTGGATAAGGCTGGTGTTGACAGAGATGTGAAAGTAAAAGACTGGACAGATGACCAGGCTGCTAAAATTCGTGAAATCATTGGTGCTGAATACAAAGTAGAAGGTGATCTTCGTTCAGAAGTGCAATTAAACATTAAGCGATTAATGGATATTGGTTGCTATCGTGGTGTACGTCACCGTATTGGTCTGCCGGTTCGTGGCCAGAGCACTAAGAACAACGCTCGTACACGTAAGGGAAGAAAACAGTTGCAAATAAGAAAAAGCTACTAAATAATAATTGTTGATATAGAAAAAAAAACAGTCGCAGCTAAGAAGAGAAATGTGAAGGTTGACGCTAATGGACAGTTGCATGTTCATTCTTCATTCAACAACATCATTGTATCTCTGGCAAATAGTGAAGGTCAGATTATCTCATGGTCTTCTGCAGGTAAGATGGGATTTAGAGGTTCTAAGAAGAACACCTTATGCAGCACAGATGGCTGCACAAGATTGCGCTTGGTAGCGTTTGATCTTGGCCTGAGAAAGGTGAAAGCGTAAAGGGTCCTGAAACGGACGTGAGTCTGCTATCAGAACTGTTCACGGAGCTGGTATCGAGGTTACTGAAATTATTGATGTAACTCCGCTTCCGCACAACGGTTGTCGTCCTCCGAAAAGAAGAAGAGTTTAATAGATAACCTATTTTTATATGTAACTTGATTTTGTTAATAATGGATTGCACTTCCTTTCTGTAATCGCGGCTGCAACAAATTAAGTTCATTAGTAACAATTAAATTAGAAAAAGAAATGGCTAGATATACTGGACCAAAATCAAGAATTGCCCGTAAATTCGGTGAAGGAATCTTTGGAGCAGATAAAGTTTTATCTAAGAAGAATTATCCTCCCGGACAACATGGTAACAACAGAAGAAGAAAGACTTCTGAGTATGGTGTCATGTTGGCAGAAAACAAAAGCTAAATATACTTGTGTATTGGAAAACAATTCCGTAACCGCTGCAAGCGCTAAAGTGGTAATCTTGGGCAAATCTGAAGCTCGTCTTCCGTGTTCCGTTTGGGTATTCGACTCGTGCTGCTGCCCGTCAGTTAGTAAGTCACAAGCACATTACAGTAGATGGAAAGGTAGTTAATATTCCTTCATTCTCTGTAAAACCCGGTCAGATTGTGGGTGTACGCGAAAGATCTAAATCTTTGGAAGTGATTGCTAATTCACTTGCAGGATTCAATCACAGCAAATATCCTTGGTTGGAGTGGGATGAAAGTTCTAAGGTAGGTAAGTTGTTGCATATACCTGAAAGAGCAGACATTCCTGAAAACATTAAAGAACACTTGATCGTTGAATTGTACTCTAAATAATAATTAATTTCATGGCGATATTAGCATTTCAAAAACCTGATAAAGTATTAATGTTGGAAGCGGACTCCAGATTTGGAAAATTTGAGTTCCGTCCACTCGAACCCGGTTTCGGTATTACCGTAGGTAATGCTTTACGCCGTATTCTTCTTTCTTCATTGGAAGGATTTGCAATCAACACGATTAAGATCGAAGGTGTAGAACATGAGTTCGCATCTGTATCCGGTGTTAAAAGAAGACGTGACCAACATTATCTTAAATCTGGAAGCAAGTCAGATTTAAGCAAGTAGTAGAAAGAGTTCGAAAATGAAAAGGTAAGCATTACCGTTGAGAATTCTAGTGAATTTAAGGCAGGTGATATAAGTAAGTATTTGACTGGATTTGAAGTGTTAAATCCTGAATTGGTTATTGCCATTTAGATTCAAAAGCAACAATGCAGATGGACATTACCATTAATAAAGGTAGAGGGTATGTTCCGGCCGACGAAAACCGCGAATATTGTACCGATGTTAATGTAATTCCTATCGATTCTATTTACACACCGATACGTAATGTAAAATATCAGGTGGAAAACTTCCGTGTTGAACAGAAGACTGACTACGAAAAGCTGGTATTGGAAATTACTACCGATGGTTCCATTCACCCGAAGGAAGCTTTGAAAGAAGCCGCTAAAATATTGATTTATCATTTCATGTTGTTCTCTGATGAAAAGATTACTCTTGAAACATCCGATGTGGACGGCAATGAAGAATTTGATGAAGAAGTATTGCACATGCGCCAGCTGCTTAAGACTAAGCTTGTTGATATGGACCTCTCAGTTCGTGCCTTGAACTGCTTGAAAGCTGCCGATGTGGAAACATTGGGTGACTTGGTACAGTTCAACAAGACAGATCTGTTGAAGTTCAGAAACTTCGGTAAGAAATCGCTCACGGAGCTTGATGATTTGCTCGAGGGTCTGAATCTGTCGTTTGGAACCGATATCTCTAAATATAAATTAGATAAAGAATAAAAAATGAGACATAATAAGAAATTCAATCATTTAGGTCGTACTGCTTCTCATAGAAGTGCTATGTTATCTAACATGGCTTGTTCTTTGATCAAGCACAAAAGAATCACTACGACTGTTGCAAAGGCTAAAGCTTTGAAGAAATTCGTTGAGCCTTTAATTACAAAATCTAAAGACGACACAACTAATTCACGTCGTGTTGTATTTAGCAACTTGCAAGATAAGTTTGCTGTAACGGAGTTGTTCAAAGAAATCTCTGTAAAAGTAGCAGATCGTCCGGGTGGTTATACTCGTATCATCAAAACAGGTCATCGTTTGGGTGATAATGCTGAAATGTGCTTTATCGAATTGGTAGATTACGATGAAAACATGGCTAAGACTGCAACTGCTAAGAAAGCAACTCGTACTCGTCGTTCTAAGAAGAGTGCAGCCGCTACAGAAGCTCCTGCAGCACCGGCAGCTGAAACTACAGAGGAAGCCCCTAAAGCTGAATAATCTGTAATCATCATATATATAAAGCCATAGCTATAAAAGCTGTGGCTTTTTTTTATGCCCTGACCGGCAGTAATGAGAAAACAAGCTGTGAGGCTTCTGTCCACATGCATATTACTTGTTCTGTTTACAAAAGTTTTGATACGGACGAGGCATGCAGAACAAGAACAGCTTTTAATTTAAAGTCGGAATTAGAAACATCGAATAATTCCTTCAAAACCGTCATAGATAGGTAACCTGTTGCTTTTCAGGAAGAAACCATGAAGGAATTGAGAACCGATCCTTCATAATTTTGGATAATCCTTGTAAGCGTCTCCGCGATTCTATATAGTATATTAAAAGTAAAAAGTCTAATGATCCCTTTTTAGTCATTAGCCTTTTCCCATCTGTCGGGAAGCAGTAGCCTGTATTTTTCCAGTGGTGTATTCGGTTGCCATTCGGCAGTTCTGTTTATGACATCCGTGAGATACTCAAACAGATTCACTTTATTCATCCTACAAGTAAGTGCTATCGTGTAGAGTATGGCGCCCCGTTCGGCTCCCTTATGGCTGCCGAAGAACAATGAGTTTTTTCTTGATAAGGATATGTAGCGGTTCATCCGTTCGACTATATTGTTGTCCAGGTCAGTGTCACCATAATTAAAGATGTCCACCACGGCATTCCATTCATTGCGAAGATAGGTGATAGCTTCCTTCAGTTCGCTCTTAGGCAACAAATCTCCCCGTTCTTCTATATCATCAAGCACATCTTTTATTTCTCCGAGTATGTCCGGCGCATACTTTTCCGATGGACAAGATTCTGTTCTACCGTCCATCCGTCAACCCCGATCTTATGCTTATGTTCATTTTGATAAAGTGTGTTTATCATCTCCACGATTCTTTTTGCATCCGGGTCATCCTCACCGCAATCTATAAATTTCCGTTTTATATGTTGCAGGCACGGAATGCGTGTGATATGGGGATAAGCATCGCTTTCGAGCTTCCGGTAAGGTGAGTATCCGTCGCTTTGTATGATACCTTTGCAACCGCCTAATTCGTTAAGAATAACTTTTCAGAGCGGGAGCCGTCATCATAGAGCAGGTATATCATCCTGGTGTTTATGCCCACAACCACCCAAAGGTATCCCTTGCGGACTCCTTTTCCCTTGCTGTTCTTTTCCGGGACGAGTATTTTGTAATAGGTTTCGTCGGCTGCCTTATAAGGATCACTCAAAGCTGTCTGCCGGATACACTTATAAAGATTTTCAAAGAGGCTTGAGGCTTTTTCCATCAACTTATGAGCCGTAGGTTTCTTCAGCGTAAAGCCATGACTTTCGAAGTAGTTGATGATTCTTTCAACCGGTAGCGATTGTATATAACGCAATTCCATCAGCCCGGCAATGAATGAGCCGTCATAGCTGGAATTCAAGAAAGCCGAGACCGGTGTTTTTCCCTCAAAGAGACGACCGTCTTGCGCGTAGGTGTGTATCTTGTAGACGTGCTTGATGAAGCGCATGGGTACACATTCATAGCGGACACATATTCTGGGAGCGGTGGTAACCAGCCGGGCTTTATTGATGTCAAAATCAGGATCGTCGGGATAAACGTCATGTTCCTCCTGCTCCATCTCATAATGCATGTCACGTTTGGCCCCATTGTTCTTTCTGGCTTTACGCTTATCTGCTTTTTCTGCTTCTCTCTTCTGCCGCTCTTCCTCCGGCAATGCAGGTTGAGGGGGGGGGCTGTTCGGATGTGTTTGATACAAGTTTGGCGATCCCCTTAGTAAGACGCTGTTGCTTGCCAAGAGATTCGCCTTTTTGAAGGAGTGCCTCTTTAAGGGAAGAAACCTCCTTTATCAAATCATCTATCTGGTCCAGGAGTCTGTTGTTATCATCCCGCAACTCCTTGATTTGCTCCTTCAATAACTCTATGACCTCATCCTTTTCATAGCGTAAAGATACAAAAATCAATGAGTCGGCCAAAATAATCGGATGGTAATTTAAAATCAAACAGTTAATATACAGTATATTACATTAAATCCTAAAACGTTTTCGCAACCGTACAGACTTCAATGACACTCCATTTAAGATAAAAGACAAAATCTGATAAGAGATCTCATAATTGCCTGTATGGGGTTAAATGTCGGCAACTCAAAACTTCCACCTTCCAGACGCTTGTAGTACAGGAGAAAGCCATCACCATCCCAACGCAGTATTTTTACACTCTGCCGGTTTTTGCCAAAGAATAAAAATATATCTCCGGAAATGGGGGAAAGCTCCTTCATTTGAGAGCGTATGATTTTGAATAAACCGTCAATGCCAAGGTTCATACGGACAAAGCCCTGGTACAGATAGTAGCGATTGGCTGATGTTAGAGAATACATGGATCCCCCTCCTTTCTTTCGTAATCGCATAACATTTTAATAATACCCCCGGGAGTGGCCCGTTTGACCGAAATGGTCGTTCCGCTGTTAAAGGTGATTGTGATCCCGGAAAGACTAAACTCTTCTTCCGACAACATGACGGGGCTATTTGAGTGAACGAAGGAGAGGAAGTTGTCGGTCGGGAGGGTTCAACGCCGCCATAATAATCACGGACCACATCTGCCTTGGCTTGTTTAACGCTATAACCCCGTCTGGACATCCAGGAACTCATACCTCCAAGAGTGGTATGCTGATCACGGCAAACATCGGCTAAAGAACAATTGTAGTCTACTTTCAATACTTCAAGGAAATGTTTCCAGGTTTTTCCAAATCGATTTTCTGCTAAATCCATAATGATTCATTTTTATACATGGCAAAAATATAAGAATGAAAAATGGGCGACAAGATAGAATCGCGGAGACGCTTACTAATCCTTCATAGCTCCCTTAAAACAAAATACCTTTGATATGTGTTAATTATTGTATGAAATGAAACCTAAAACGCTATTTATGTTATCTTTGTAAACCAAACAGTAAGCAATGAAAGGATTTGTTACAGTCATATTATTTTTTCTGTTTGCCTTGGCTTTTGCCGGAACAGAATATGTAGATGCAGTTCCAGCTGCATCAATGACGGTATGTACTGTACAGCATACGGATACTACTCCGCAGCACTCCATCAATGAAGATCGTGTCATTCCCTTGGATAGCAATAAGGGAATAGCAGATATGGAGTTTGGGGACGCTCATACTTTAGCACATCGCGTCAGTGCCTCTGCAGAGCGTATGTACCGTTTTTCCTCCATGGAGACTACCCAATTTATCAAAATTTTGTTGCGTAAGATGGCCGCCCGGATGGCCAGTCTTGCAAGCTGTCATACCCATGTGCCTCTTCCTATTCCCTTCCTGGGATAGTGCTTGCGAGCACTATATCTTTGGTATGAGGCGCATTCTTATTTAGCTTTTATTCTTTTACCAATTTGTTTTTCATGGTTCTGTCTTGTCGGGTGATTGGCGAGATGTGACCTTGGTATGAATTATTGTATTTTTAATTAGTAAAGAATAAAATTTAAATTATTATGAGTAATACAGTTTCTACTGAAGCAACCTTGTTTTCAACAACACACCCTGATGTCGTAAAACGTACTAGTGTTTCTTCTATTATCATATCCGCTATCCTTTGTGTGATAGGTGCGGGTGCATTTGCAACCTCTTTAAAGATGGGGGATTCCTCATCCACCATGAGCATGGTGCTTATGGCCGGTGGAACCATTTTGTTTCTGTGGGCCGTATTCCGCTTTTTCTGGCGAGGCAAGGAATGTATGCACCTACCGGCAGCGTAGCTAAAGAAGGGACCTGCTTCTTTGATGTATGCGATTTACAGGCTTTGACGGACGCGTTGGAGAAAAAAGGTTTTGAAACCAGGAATGACGTGAAAGTAAAGACAAACGGAAACGTACGTATGGACTATATGATTTCTCAGGACAAAAATTCGTTGCGGCCCAGCTGTTCCGTTTCATCCCCTATACATACGAACCTGCATCTTCTGTGTTTTATTTCACGGGAGATGATGCAAGTGCGTTTGTACATTGCTTGAAACAAGTGAATTTTGATTTTCTATGACTCTTTATGTTATGAAATAAGGTGTGCCTGTGAAGGTCTGCTTTATTTGCTTAAGACGTTAATGTGATAAATTGTCGGGTGGGGTTAGTCGTTGATGATTAGCCCCATCTTTTTCATCAGGAAGCAGGCATTCATATTTTGTGCGATACCTTCACGGAGTTTGTATGAAAAAGTCAGTTCATCGTTGGTAATATCGGCTTCAAAGCAATAATTCCGTATCTCTTTGGGGAAATATTCTATTAGTTTCCCTAATAGCAGGTCGTGTGTGGCAATGATGCCATTCGTCTTCAGTTCCATCAGTTGGCGTACCAGGGCGAATGAGCCTTTCTGCTTGTCCATCGAGTTGGTTCCTTTTAAAATCTCATCCAGAATGATGAACAACTCCTCTCCCTTATTCAGGCGGTCTATAATTTGTTTCAATCGTTTTAGTTCGGCAAAGAAGTAAGATTCGTTGTCTGTCAACGAATCGGAAGTCCGCAAGCTTGTCACTAGTTTGGCAGGATATATTTCAAGGGAGGAACAGCATACGGGGCAGCCGGTACATGCCAATACATAATTCACTCCGATTGTACGCAGATAAGTACTTTTTCCTGCCATGTTGGCTCCTGTGATGATGACAAAGAACGGTCTTGAGTGGGATATCGGCATCATTGGTCACACATTGCCGTGCAGGCATCAGGGGATGTCCCATATCCTTTGCAAGGAATACAAAAGGCTTGCCGGCAATGGTCGGATAGGTGTATGCGGGATGGTTGCCGGCAAATGTCGCCAGAGAACAAAGAGCATCAATGTCACCCAATACGTCCAGCCAGTGGAGCAGATATTTTCCATATTTGTGCCTCCATTGCTCAATGCGCATTACCTGCCGGAGTTGCCAGAACATGGAACCTTCCAGCAAGACATATAGCAGTTGGTTGTTGCGCAAGTCCAGTTTGTCCAGTTCCCGTGAAAGCTCTTTCAAGATATGGGTGGTGGATTTCCCGTTCATGCCGAATTCAGCTTTCAGGTGTCTGAGTAGCGGAGCGTTCATTTCCCGGTTTTCTATCAGGCTGATCAGTTCGGCGTAGATAGACAGGATACGTAATTTCTTGTCATACACTCTTTGCAGGTTGCTGACAGGCTTTATCAGTCCGAAACTACCTATCACGAACAGTCCGAAGGCCAGTCCGAACCATGTCATCGGAATGACCCCCGCCACTCCCAGCATAGCCAGTACGATGTTGACTCCGGGAACGATTCCCAATAACGGGCGGCTCCACCATTTCTTGCTGAAATAGGCAGGTGCTTCCGTCCACTCTTTAATTTCTTCGCGGTCGCTTGTCGCCCCTTTGTAGAGCAGGCCGGTGATCCGGAATGTTTCCCGGAAATCGGAATAAGCAGCCAGTTCCTTTGTCGCCTCCTGCCGTTGGATTATCTCTTCCTTTATCTCCAGATGATTTTGCAACCATTCTGCCAGTTTTTCCTTTCCGAATGAAGTGCAGGTACGGTTCAAGGCCTGGAACAAGGAGTGCCTTCCGAACAAGTCTAGGTCAAAAGAATACCTGTGGGCCGGGTTTGTGAATTCCTTTCCGTCCTCAAAAGGCTCATAGTTGTCCGCCAGTGCGGAAAGCTCGTCACTATTCACCCGTATGCAGGTTTCCAGCCAGTCTTTGCGGAAAAACAACCGGTTGTGATACTTCACCAATGCCAGAAAAGGAACGAAAGTGACCGCTATGGTGAGACATATAGTGGTTGTTCCTGCCTGATAGAAGTAGATTGTTCCTATAATCCCTGCTGCAAATAACAAGACCCTCAGCGTGCTGATGCGGAGAATCTTATTTTTTACCTGGCGGAGTTCTGCCTCAGCCTGTTCAATGCGCTGTTCGTATTTTGCTTTCAATTCCATAATGATAGGTTATAAATATTTCCTTGCCATACCGGGCGCGGTTTTGCAGCGGAGAGGGGAAGCCTTCTGCGGCGATGCAAGGGTATGGCGAAGAACTTTTCATTTGTTTTCCGGCAAATATATAGAAAAAAAAACGTCTCCTTCTGTTTCTTGTGTTATTTAGACTTATCTTTTCATTTTAGGAAGAAGAGCCTTCCATCCGGAATGATGGCGGTTAGACCGGTGAGGATGCATGACAGGAAATGAAATTTTAACATAGCCGATGAACTCATTGTCAATAGGAAAAAGTATATTTGTCTGTCTGATAAAGATTATAAACTACTTGGGGTATGAGAAAAATGATATTCATTTTATGCATTCCGACCGCTTTGCTTTCGGCTTGCTCACCATCCGGAATGCAAGGCAATCCGGCGGCAGTACAAGCCGGTGCGGCCATCGGCGGAGTATTAGGCGCTATTGTGGGTGACAGGGCCGGCGGATACAACGGTTCGCAATTCGGCGCCCTGCTGGGAACTGTAACGGGGGCTGCTGTGGGAAATGCCATAACTACACCTCGGGAGGAAACTTATCAGGTGGAGGAGTATTACGTAAAGACTTATCCTTCTTCTTCGCAGTATGAGCACACTTCCTCTTATGAGCCTTCATCGGGATTGAGGATTATCAACCTGCGTTTTATCGATGATAACCGTAACCATGTTATTGATGCGGAAGAAGACAGCAAACTGGTGTTCGATGTGGTGAATGATGGTGATGTGCCCGCTTACAATGTTACTCCGGTAATAGAGGAAATGAGCGGCATGAAACATATTTTGATTTCACCTTCGGCTCAGATTGCCTATATGCCTGTCGGGAATCAGATAAGGTACACGGCCACCATTCGTGGAGGCAGGAAGTTGAAAACAGGCCAGGCGCAATTCCGTGTTTTTGCAACAGAGAGCAACGGGGCGGTGACCGAAGCGCATGAGTTTACTTTGCCTACCCAAAAACGGATAAAGAAATAAGTTCCTTCATTGGCGGGGCTTCTACGGGCGGATAACCCTTTTCCGGAGATAACGTAAGCATTCGCAGCCCTATTGTTAAGCCTTTCCGACCGTCCGGTTACTATCTCCAAAGCCTGCGGAGTTATCTCCATAGCCTTTGGAGTTAACTTCCGCAAGCTTTGGAGATAACTCCATAGTGCTATGGAGATAGTATATATCCTTTCTTCAGACCTTAGCAGGCGGGAGAAAAGGCCTTAGGGTGGGGGATGTGTGGAGTTACTCCTTGTTGATGATGCCTTGTATCTCTTGCAGGGTCAGATTTCCTGTGATGGCGATGATGGTAAATTCATTTTTTTCCTGACTCATCAATACAAATTCCTTTTCTTTGTTTTTGTTCCGTTTCAGATAAATAATGGTCTTTTCGCCTTCATCGTTTATGCGCATCAGTTCCTCGTAGCCGTTCTTGGGACTGATGAAAGCTGTCTCTTTTTTCAGCTTGGCGATAATGTCGGGTTTTTCACAACTTAGAATCTGGATGTTATCCAGTTTGGAGGCTACTTCGCCTATATTTACCCCTTCCGTTTTCATGTCGGGCATCAGGCTGAGCATGGCTTTTGAGATATAGACAGAGGTTACCCCGTCCATATCAGCGAACTTGTCGAAAAAACTGTCCTGTGCGTAGGTGAACAGTGAGCACAGAGAGAGCAATAAGGTAATGATATATGTACGTTTCATTGTTTTATGTTATTTAATCGGTTTAATTGTTCGTTTACGTTCTCTTGAATTTTTCCGGTGGCTTCCTGCACCGATTCCACTTTTTCTATTCCTTTATTCAGGCTGCTGGAAAGCATGATAAGTGCCTTCTGGGCCTGTACGTATGCTTCTTCGGGGGTGGCGCAGGTATCTTGCGGTGCCGGATAGGGCTTGTATAGGTACAGTCCTACGGAGAGCAGGATGAGCAGGCTGGCGGCTATGCTCCCTATCCATTGCAAGCGGAGGACCCGTGTATGTTTTTTTATTTTCAGCGTGCGTCTTTCGCCTGTGTCCCATTGGTCTATCTTGCGGCTCAGCCTGCTTTCCAGTCCTTCCGGTATTTCGGGAGCGGGCTGTGCTGCCAGTTGCATGAAGATTTCCTTCTCGGCAAGTAAATGAGCCGGAACGTCCTCTTCGGTAAAAAAGTGTTTCAGTTCCTTTTCTTCGGTTTCGCTGGTTTCTCCATCGTAATACCGGGCCAATAGTCTTTCTATTTCATTTACTTTCATAGTTCATTATTGCATTATATTGTTCACGTATCTTTTTGCGGGCGCGGCTCAGCAACACACGTATGTTGATGGCATTCAGTCCTGTGGCTTGCTCTATCTCCTCAAAGGAGCAGTCATTGACATCACGGAGCAGAATCACCCGCTTTTGTTGCTCTGGCAGTCTGCCGATGAGCCGGCGTACCTGGTTCACCTCATCCCGTTGTTCCACTTCCCGCGCTATGTTGGTGTCCGTAGGGAGGTTCAGCTCTTCGGGTGCATGTCCGTCTTCATCGGGCCGGCTCCTGCGGAGGGCGTCGTAGCACAGGTTCTTGACAAGGGTGACGCAGTAGGCTTCGGTATTCAGCACGCCCGCCAGCTCATCGCGCTTGTTCCACAATTTCAGATACGCCTCCTGCACCATATCTTCCGCCTCCTGAGGGTTTTCTGTCAGCCGGAAGGCTGTCCGGTAGAGTTTGCGGTGGTAAGGCAGGAATTGTTGTTTAAACTCAGCGGCGTCCATGCTTCTTCTTTGTTTCCTGATTTACTAATTTGTCTATATCTTCCTTTGTGAATTTTCCGTTTATCTGTACCAGTGTACAATCCTCTTTTCCCGTGCATACGAATAGCAGTTCGCGGATAGTTTCCTTTTTGGTTTTCATCAGCACGCGGACTTTCTCGCCTTCATCGTTTACACGCATCAGCTCATCGTATCCCTTCAGGCTCAGCCTGTTCACTTTTTTACTGAACCGTTCTTTTACGCTTGCCGTACAAGATTCCAGGTCCAGTACTTTTATTGACTTTATTTTTCTTATTATCTCAGCGTCTTCATCGTGTCCGGCGAACATTTTTCCAAGAGACATCATGAAAGAAGATACTTTGACACAATCGGCATTTTTTTCGCTGCCGAATTCATTGAAAAGACCGTTGATGCTTTGGGCGTAGCCCAGATGGCAGACGAAGACTAGCAATAGAGTAAATACAAACTTTTTCATGGTTTTATTTTGTTTTTGTTCATAACTGAATTTGTTTTTGAAAGCGCTTTCAATCAGATAGACGGGGGAAGCGGGAAAGTTGTTACAAAGAGGAACCGTTTTTTTTATGTTATTAATGCGGGGAGGAGGTATTTTTCTCCTCATGGTATGGGGCTGTCTGTCACAATAATAAATCAAATGCCCTGACCCTTGTTGGCAGGTGTCAGGGCATATACCGTATCTCTGTTCGTTTATACAGGGTTCGAAGCGTCTTCTTCTAATAACTCGCTGATAATGTTTGCCATTTTCTTGTTCTGCAATTGGCGGCAGAATTTTACTTCATATCCATCAATCTTTAACTGTTGGAAGAACCGCTCTGCATTATTTATCTTCGCGTCTTCGACTGTTCTCTTGGCTTCATCATTTGGTATATCTTTAGTTTCAATAACAATGTTCAGCTCTTTTTTGCCATCGGCACGTTGCACCACATAGATGAAGTCGGGGCTGTAAAGGTCGTTGGTAATGTTGGGAATACAGATACTCTTTTGTGGAATTTTGCCATACACTATTACATGGTCGACTTCATTCATGATATTCTCCTTTTCCAGTGGTGAGTCGTATACCACTTTGTCATACAGATACTTTTTTGAAGGTTCTGCGTTTAGTACATTTTTGCCTATCGTCCACTGCAACACCTCTTCCTTCAGCGAACCGTCGGCATAGGTAAAGGCTGTTGATTTTGACGAATAGTTTGCCTGACGATATTTCACCAGGTTTTGCAAGTTCTTTATCTTCCATCCGTTGAACTTGGCGATAAATGCGCTCAGTGATGATTCATTGATATATCCATCCATCGGGTGCGTTCTGGCATATTCACAAATGGCGGAATGCAGCATAGTCATCGGTATGCTTGTCTGTCGGCATGCACGCTTCAGGAACTCGTTATAGTGCATCTCTTTACCTGCCAGAATGTATTGCTGGCCAGCCTGCTGCATCGTCACAACTTGACCATCGGCCGTTGTCACTTGCTGGCGCAGGCTTTGTATGGATTGGTGTATAAAAACATCATTTATTAAAATACCGGGTAATGCTGCTCTAATCTGCTGGTCAATGTCGTTTTGGTAAAATACAATGTATTTACGGTTGAGTTGCGCCCACAGTTCTTTTAGTTCTTCATAGCGGGCTTTGCGTATTTTCACCACATCCTTTGTACCTTTGTTGCGGTCTTTTACCTTACCTGTAACATTGTTAAACTCAGGATATTCGGTAAACAAGTCCATCACCTTTGTTGGGTCAAGTGTGCGATCCAAGTCAAGAACATATTTTTTCTGATACAATTCCATGAACAGATCCATTTCTCCCGTTCCACGCAGTGCTGCAACTCTTCGCATATCTTCAAGGGATATGTGTGTGATACTACCCGTCTGTATATCCTCATTTATCTCCATCACCAAACGGTCTGCAAAGTCGCGTTCAGTAAAGTCTACGATGTAGTTCAGGTAGAACGATTCGTCTTTTACCCGGTTGCCATATTCATCCACAGGCAGGCGCAATCCTCGTCCCACTTCCTGTAGTTTGCTGTTTTCGCTGCCACTGCTGCGCAATTTGGCTATTGTAAATACATTCGGGTTATCCCAGCCTTCTTTTAATGTCCACTTCGAGAAGAGGAAACGGCGTGTATTGGGTTGTCCTTTCTTGTTTACGAACGACAACAGTTCAGTTTTGTTGTGCAATATGTCATCCACTTCCTTCTTCACTGCATCGTCCGGGTCACTGTTGTCTTGTGCGAAGTAGCCGGCCCTGCAAGCGGCAAGATCATTGAGGCTTGCACGCAAGTATGTTGCATATCCGGGCGAATTTTCTTTTTGAAGTTCTGTTTTCAATTGTGCTTCAAGCAGCCTGTCGAACAAATCTCTCAGCCAGGCATTGTTGCCCTCATCATCTCCGCGGAAAGAGAGTATGTCGTCTATAAAGAATAAAGCCAGTGTCTTAATTCTGCCTTTTTCTCTATGGAAATTGTCACGTTCTGTTTCAAAATGACGTTGTATGGCAAGGCGGAGCATGCTTTCCTGATAGGACGATGTGTATATGTCCACATCAAACTCGTCTTTTTTGTGCTTCTCCATGCCGTTGCTGAGTATAACCAAATCTTTTGTGATACCTGTAATGGTGAGCCCCGTGAGTTCGGGACTTAGGATTGACAACGAATCTCCGACACTCAATACATGACTGGCCTTGGAGGTTTGAGTGATATGTTGGAAAGTCGCTTTTTTGTCATTGATATCCAATATCTTTACCTTCTCGTTGATGGTTGAAGTGGGTTCAAAGTGCTCTTTCATTACCCCTTTGATGAGTCCCGAAGAGAATGAACGTTGTGCATTAAGGTCATAGAGCAGATGCTCATAATCGCGTACTGTTGTTTTCTTTTTCCCTTTGCCTATGGTAGTCATCGGGAAGGTTGCACCAAAGCGGATGATGCATTGCGGAGTCAGTTCGCTGATGATGGCTTTATATGCCTTCTGGTCACGCGAGAAAGTGTGAGGCTCGTCAATGATTACGAATGGACGTGTGGAACGCAGTGCGTCAAACGGCCGGTCGTATCCTTCGATAGTCACATCATAGTCATTGCGTGTGAGCATCTTGCCGGTAGTGAGCAAAGCACTGTTCACTATCAGCACATATATCTTGTTTCTGTTCAGTCTTGATCCTTCCACGAAGGCACGCACTGCGGTAGGAAAATATTTCCTGCCTTTCTTCTGTTTTTTCACAGCTTCCAGCACACCCACGTTTATCTCCGCATCATAGCCCAACGTGTTTTTAAAATGTGCTTTGACATACGTTTCGTTCAGAAAAGTGCTTGTGCCGGCTTTGATGGCAATGCTTGGAACGGCAATGATGAACTTGTTTATGCCATAACGTTTGTGCAGTTCAAAGATGGTGTGTGTATATACGTATGTCTTGCCTGTGCCTGTTTCCATCTTGATGTCCAGACACAAGGTGTTGCCCACCGGCTGCTCGTTTCTGTATTTTTCCGCCACATTCTGCCGCTCCCTTTGCTGTATGCGGTATATATTTCCAATAAAACGGTTTGAACGAAGGTCTATAACAGGGTTTGAGTAATGTGCCACCTGTTGATTTATCTCCACCTGCTTGAACACCTCGCTGATGGCTTCTACCGCATACTCCTGGTGCGGCAATCCGCTTTCTAATTTCAGTTCCATAATTTGCAGGTGGTTTTAGTAGCGAATATCTATATTTATGCGGCTGCGGTCGGTGATGGCACCCAAATTTTTCTTTATGGCGTCCGTCTGGCCGAAGTTAAAACTATAACCGAAGATAACGACGGTATCGGCTGTGAACGAATGGTCTTTGTTGTATTTATCAACCAGCTCTGTCAAATCATCTCCCAGTATATCAAACCCTTGGTCTATCATATAGAGATGTTTGCCGCAGAGCCAAGCTGTATAGTTGCCAAACTTTACCGGTTCTATTTTCGGTGTCAGTCCGTAACCGTCGCGCACGGCGTATGTGGCAAGAACCGTTTCTTTACCGAAAGCTTTCACTAAATCATTGCCAAAAGCATCAGTCGGAACAAACTTTTCCATGCGGTCAAGCGTGTTTTCGTCCGGCTCCTGGAGTGTGTAGTGCTTGAAGCCATAATCTATATCGGCATGGTTTTCCGACTTTATCTTGGCTGCTGCACGGCGGATACGCTCTTGGCCGATTTGGTCGATAGTCTTATACTTCTCTTTGTATGCCTCTGTGTTTGGTTTTATTTTTTCGGGCAATTGTACAAGGATGTACTGTAAGTTATAACCATCTTCCACACTGTTTAGTTCCATTACGGCTTGTGCGGTGGTGCCCGAGCCGGAGAAAAAGTCGAGTATGATGATCGGTTCATCTTTGTCCTTTTCTACAGCTCCATCTATAAGGTGTTTTATGAGACTTACAGGTTTTGGAAAACTGAAAATCTTGGCATTGAAAAGCTCGTCTAAATCCTTTGTTCCGTCTTGGCTCATGCCGATATGGGATGGAAGATGAGTGCTGACGGCATATTGTCCGAAGCGGTCACCAGCCTTTTGCATATCATTGTCTTTCCAATAGCGGAGCACGGGCTTATCTATTTTTAGGAAATCGTAATCACCGGGGAATACGATTCTTTTTTGTGCATAATAAGAATCAAATGTGTCCTGTGTAATGCACCAAGTACGTTTCGGGTTTGCTGGATATTCTTTACCGTTTTGAGGGTTCCTTATTGTGAAAAAACTGTTGGGGCGTTCCGATGCAGTAGTCTGCTTTGTCAAATCATGCACTCTCCAAGGTTGTCCGGGAAAATCTTCTGTTTCGTAATATTTTCTTCCCTTTCCATCGATACCAGCCAAAAAAGAATCTGTTCTGGCGTATGATACTATCCATTCGTAATCTTTTGATACTCCGAATGGAACATCTGACTTTGCCGTTCTTTTCCGCCATGGGAATAGAGCCACAAAATTTTCCTCTCCAAACACATGGTCGCACAGCAACTTCAAGTTAGCCTGCTCATTATCGTCGATAGAGATAAAAATCACTCCATCGTCAGAGAGCAAGTCTTTAGCGTATTGCAGACGGGGCATCATGAAGGTAAGCCATGCTGAGTGCGAAGCAGCACCACGGGTTGTCATTGCAAGAATACGGTTTGCTTGTTCCTCACCGATGCTCAATTTCTCTTGCAATTCTTCCACTGTAAAGTTGAATTTGTCATTATATACAAATCCGTCAGTACCTGTATTATAGGGTGGATCTATATAAATGCATTTCACTCTACCGGCATACGACTTTACCAGATGCTTCAGCGCGTCAAGATTGTCGCCGCTGATATACACATTCTGACTATTTATATTCTCCGGCTTGCTGTTATGTTCCAGATCGGGCACTAATACGGTAGTCGTATCCATCGAGGCCAACAGACTGGCATAGTTCTTGCCAAGAAAGTTAAAGCCGCTACCTTCCTTTATAAGGTCTACTTTGTCAGTTAGTAGCTCACGAAAAGCAGCTATATCAAATTTGCCTTCTGCATTGAAACATTGCGGAAAGTCCCGGTGTAGCAATCCTAACGTTCTGTCAGTAGGTTGCGCTTCTTCATTTTGATTTATAATATCTCGTATCATAATTTTTATCTTTTCTCTGTTCGGATTTTAGCGATTTGATAATTGAATGCTTGGTGTCAGATAGAATCTTATATTTGTTTGATGTTTAATGTTTGTTCTTTTAATGATGTCTTAGTTGCTGGTTCTTCTTAAGAACAATTCGACATTTTATTATGAAAAATAATCCTAAAATCCAATTACAAAAGTAGTGATAAGTTTGAGATAATGAAAAGACGTTCAGGTAAAAATATGAATTTAGTTCGAATAAGGTTAGTCAGGCAATGCCTCAGCTTGGGAGCTAAGTGCTTTATTGGTTCCGCACAGGCAGCCTCACCCATAGCCATCCGGGAATCAGTTTCCAGAAAAACACCAGCATCTGATAACGCCGGTCTATGACAGCTACTCTTTTCCTTCGGGAGATGGCTCTTACAATTTGTGATGCCACGTAGGGAGCATACATCAGCAGCGGGTATTTGTCATCTTTCAACAGAGGGGTGGCGACAAATCCGGGACGGATGTCGGTGAAGGAAATGTGTAGCTTGTTCATGTGCGCCAATTGGTCCAAAGCATCCAGATAGGTGTTTTGAAACCGTTTGGTCGCTGAATAGGCAGGGGCGGATCCCAGTCCCTTGGTGCCTGCTATGGAACTGATCACCGCTATATGTCCTTTGCCTTGCTGTTCGAAATAGTGATAGGCGGCATTGACCATTCGTATGAATCCCGAAACATTGGTGGCTGCGGTCTGTAATTCTATATCGGGGCAGAGTGAAAGATTTTGTTTGCCTATGCCCGAACTGAGCAGGAACACATCCATGCCGCCGGTTTTCATAATCAGTTGCTCCAATAAGGCAGGGGCATCCTCGCGGGTGACATCTATCCGCTGGGTACATACCTGTCCGGGAGCGGACTGCCGGAGCTTTTCCAGTTCTTCCTCTCTACGTCCTGCCACGCCTACCTGCCAGCCGGCTTTCAGATAGCATCGCGCCACTTCCAGTCCGATGCCGGAAGTGGCGCCAATGATAATGATTCTTTTCATCCGCTTCGCCTTATTGTAAAGCTTGTTCAATATCGGCAATGATGTCGCTTACATTCTCAATACCTACCGACAAACGGATCAGGTCCGGAGCGACTCCTGCTTCGCGCAACTGCTCGTCGGTGAGCTGGCGGTGAGTATGGCTGGCGGGATGCAGTACGCAGGTACGTGCGTCGGCCACATGGGTTACGATGCAGATGAATTTCAGCCTGTCCATAAATTCTATCGCTTCCTCACGGGTTCCGTTCAAGCCGAAAGCGATGACACCGCACGAGCCGTTTGGCATGTATTTCTGTGCCAGATCATAGTATTTGCTGCTTTTCAGTCCGCAATAGTTCACCCATTTCACTTTCGGGTTGGCTTCCAGCCATTCAGCCACTTTCTGTGCGTTTTCGCAATGACGGGGCACGCGCAGGTGCAATGTTTCCAATCCCAGATTCAGCAGGAACGCATTTTGCGGAGACTGGATGGAGCCGAGGTCACGCATCAGTTGGGCGGTTGCTTTCGTCATGTAAGCCATTTTGCCGAACGCTTTGGTATAAGTCAGTCCGTGATAAGATTCGTCGGGCTGGGTCAGACCGGGGAATTTGTCCGCATGGGCTTCCCAGTCAAAGTTGCCGCTGTCCACAATGGCGCCTCCTACACTGGTGGCATGACCGTCCATGTATTTGGTTGTGGAATGGGTGACGATATCCGCTCCCCATTCAAACGGGCGGCAGTTGATGGGAGTGGCGAAGGTGTTGTCCACAATCAAAGGCACACCGTGTTTGTGTGCGATACGTGCGAACTTTTCGATGTCCAGCACGTCGATGCTCGGATTGGAGATGGTTTCGCCGAACAACGCTTTGGTATTCGGGCGGAAAGCCTTGTCTATTTCCTCCTCGGATGCATTGGCGTCAATGAAGGTACACTCGATGCCCAGTTTTTTCAGCGTGACGCCAAACAGATTGAATGTACCTCCGTAGATGGTAGACGAGCATACGAAGTGGTCGCCTGCCTGACAGATATTGAAAATGGCATAGAAGTTGGCAGCCTGGCCGGACGAGGTCAGCATAGCACCCACACCGCCTTCCAATGCTGCGATTTTTGCGGCGACGGCATCATTGGTGGGTTTTGCAAGCGTGTATAGAAATATCCCGAATCTTCCAGATCGAACAGACGCGCCATCTGTTCGCTGGTGTCATACTTGAATGTGGTACTTTGATAAATAGGCAAAACGCGCGGTTCGCCTTTTTTCGGAGTCCAGCCTGCCTGTACGCATAAGGTCTCCCTGCTATACTTCTTATCCATGTTTATATTGTTATTAAAATTACATATTCATTTATTTCGCAGCAAAATTAAGAATAATCTGTCATTTAGGGTTCAATTACTGGGAAAAGTGTTATATTTGAACGATTTTAATAAGCTTAACTATGGCAGAGGATATAAAATTCAGGCATACTATGCCGGTGCAGATACGATTCAGCGATGTGGACCAGTTTGGTCATATGAACAATTCAGTTTACTTTTCTTTGTACGATTTGGCAAAGACTACTTATATAAAAGATGTATTAGGCAGTGCCGACTGGAGCAAGCTGGCTATTGTGGTAGCCAATATCAATGCAAACTTCTTTATGCCGGTATTTTTCTCGGATCATCTGGTGATAGAAACGGCTGTGGTACATTTGGGGCATAAGAGTTTTACCTTGTTGCAGCGTGCCGTGACTACGGATACCCATGAGGTGAAGTGTGAGTGCCGCACGGTGATGGTAGGTTATGACCTGGCTACCAAAGAACCGAAATTGATTTCCGAGGATTATAAGGAGGCGATTTGCAGGTACGAGGAAAAAACATTGGAGGAACTTTCAAAAGGGTAGCCATAGATGATATACTCGCTATAAATAGCTAGGACGTTATTTATAGCGAGATTGTATTATTTTATTAAAAGCATTCTCCTGTAATGGTTAAAAGTTTGGGAGATGAGTCAAAATTACCATATAATAAAATTTCTCTTTGAAACTTTCCTATGTCATCGGGATGGAAAATGATATTCAGACAAGTGCTGTCTCCCGGATTTATTTCAGTAATTTCATTTTCAATATTCAAACATTCGCATGAAAGATCTATATGACTGATTCTTACTATGTTCTTCCCTGTATTCCATATTGTGAATTATTGCTGTCCGGTAAAACTTTTTCAAACAAAATAAATTAGGGCTGACACTTCTCACGAGGTATCAGCCCTTTGGTTATCTTTGTTTTGCGAAAAAATATATAACCATGAGCAAAGATAGTCATTTTACCGGACAGCCGGTCTATAGTCAAGTGTTAAAGTTACTCGACAAAGAGAAGATTCTTCAAATAAGTCGCGAAACGAAAGGAAGCGAGGCTTACGTGAAGCGTTTTGACGGCTACCAACATCTTGTGGTAATGCTGTTCGGCATACTCAAACACTTTGATTCTCTTCGCGAACTTGAGATAGGCATGAAGGCGGAGGCTCACAAGCTCGGACACCTCGGAATGAACTATCTGGTTCGTCGCAGCACGCTTGCGGAGGCCAATATACGCCGTCCTCAGGAGTTCTTTGCAAGTGTTTATGCGTATCTTTTGGAGAAGTATGCCAAATTTTTAGCGGACAGCCGCCCCTCCAAGTGCTATAAGGGGCAGACTCACGAGCCTAAAGACTGGGAGAAGTTGCTTTACATGATGGATTCCACCACAATAACGCTCTTTGACAACATACTCAAAGGTGTCGGGCGGCACCCGAAATCAGGCAAGAAAAAAGGCGGCATGAAAGTACATACAGTAATGAAGTATCATGTCGGCGTACCGATGGTGGTGCAGCTCACATCCGCCGCAAAACACGATCATTACCTGCTGAAGGAGGTGCATTTGCCAAAAGACTCCACTTTGGCGATGGATCGTGGTTACGTCGACATCGCACAATTCCAACGTCTTACCGAAGAAGGCGTGTGCTACGTGACCAAAATGAAGAAAACCTTAAGTACGAGGAACTTGAATCCATTACTTATGTCAACCCGCAGGGACTGGTGACGCACATAGACAAGAAAGTGCTTTTTACAAGAGGGGAACTCACCCATGAGGCACGTAGGGTGGAGATATTTTACGAGACAAAGAAGCCGGTTGTGCTGTTGACCAACAACTTTGAGTTCACGTTTGAGGACATTTCTGAAATTTATCGCCTCAGATGGGCCATCGAGTCGCTATACAAACAGCTAAAACAAAATTTTCCGCTTCATTTCTTCTATGGGGACAGCGTCAACGCCATACAAATACAGACATGGGTAGTCTTGATTGCAAATCTGCTGATAACAGTTCTGTCAAGAAGCATCAAGAGGCACTGTGCATTCTCGCAGGTTGTTACCATGGTACGACTTATGCTCATGTACTACGTCGATTTTATCGCATTCATGGAAAATCCCGAGAAAACCTGGAATGATTTCCTTGCAAAGGAGATGCAAAAAGCACCACCAGAACCAAGTCTTTTCGATAAAGGCTTACTACTTTGAAAAATAAAACCCGAAGTCCTATTTTACGGGCTTCGAGGAGGATTTTATGCTCTTTTGTGTTTTACCGGACAGCAATGAATTTGATTTTTTTGCCTTTCCGTGCGGCTGATTATGCCTAAATCTATCTCATTTGTGTTGAATGTAATGGTGGTGTTCGCTTCTTCGCTGGGAGATTCATTTCCATAAAAAGAGTGCGACACATATTTACCATTATTTAAAAGGTAGACTCTAGGTGTGTTTTTAGCCATATCCAATTCCACTAATATGGATTTAGTGTCTAGGTATACATTGAGTAGTCATCTATTTTTATTGGCAATTAAATTGAAAGTCTTTTACTTTTACATGCAATTATATAAATGGTATCGGTCGAGTTATGTATTTCTGACAGAGCTTTGTGTATGCATCCTTTGCAACCATTACCCAATATGGTAACAAGGTGGGTGGCATTGTGGATTTGTGATTTCTCAACTCCGACTTCATCAAACAGTTTTTGAAGGCATTTGTCATTATTGGACATACAGCTTGCCAGGAACAGTCCTCCACATAGAATGATTGAGTAGTTCTTTTTCTTCATTTTTTCCGGCCTTGAAGTGTGAAACACCTGAACACTAGCTTGTTTTCATCAAACTGAGGGTTGTTTTCATTATTCTCTGAAATATACAGGCCTTTTTTACCTACGAAGCACAAGTGATGGGCATAGGTGTTGCCGGGAAATTTTGTTTCACCAATAATTTCATAGTCTTTGTTTAGAATGATGATGGAGAAACTTTGATGCGGATTGTTGGAGAATGGTTTTATATTATCATCCGGCATTAAGGCAAACCGATAGAATACTTTTCGGTATTTATCATACATCAAGTGAGAATAGTGTGTAATTTCCTCTATTTGTATATTCTTAAACAAATCAATTTGTAAATTTTGGGATATGCATGGGCTAAGTAACGGCTTTTGGCATTGTATGAGATTTTATGCTTAAAATCAGAGGAAACCATAATGCTATCATATTGTCCTAATGAAATGACCACATCCTTACCTGTATATGTATAACTGATTTCAGGGTCATATAAGACATTTAAATCATCTCGTCCTTGTTGAAAATCAAAGGGTAGCGAAGTTCACTCCATCCTGTTTTTATTAAGGTTGCAATGCAAACATGGGATTTTGTTCCATTCATCTTTTTTACGGGGATATTTTAATAATGATTGACTGAAATATAAAATAGAATCCTTAATTATGGCAGGTTTATAAGAGTAACTCAAAAACTTATGTGATCAAACTCTTGAAAATTTACGCTTTTTCCAAAAGTCAAATTTCTTTTCTATTTCTCCTTTGTCATTGAGTAAAATGTTCCGTTCCAACTGGTAATTATGAAATGATTTAGGTTCAGTGGAAAACAACCGCTCAGTACATTCATTCCGTTTGGACCTTCTTTTGTAACAATATGGTTTTATTAATTTTTGATTCTTAATATCATATATTAACTTTATATTTGCTCTGCATTCAAAAGGATAGATATTCGTGCCCATTTTCTTCAAATTGGAATATAGATTTGCTTTCATAATGTGTATGTTCATCTATAGGAAAACAAATGGAGTCTCGGCTACTAATCTGTACCATTTTTATGGATTGTGATGGTGAATTACATGCTGTTTCAATGAGTAGAAAGAAGATATACAAAAAATATTTCATACACTATAGATTAAATATAGGGTATTTAATTATCTTCAGTTTGTAGATTGGATCAATAATATAGGAATATTAAAGCCCTTAAATTATTTATGGATAATTGCTAGTCGGTTAAATTAATTGGGAGCTCCTTCATCTCTTCCGCACCTTTGGTTTGGGTCTTCATAACAATTATTAATGTGAAATTTTACACAGAAGACCTCCCGAAATACCAGGAACCGTCTCCTTCACCGGGAGGTCCGTAATCACTGCGAGCATTTCCGTTTTCTGTGTTGCTCGGAAGAGGTGCGTCAAACTTTAATTCTTGTCGGGAAGAATAGATCTCTACGCTAGTCAAACAAAGAATGACTAGGACTAAAAAAGTGATTTGTTTTTCATAAGATTTGCTTTTAAAGGTTAGTATATAGTTAACTTCACAAATGTACATTAAAATTTTATTATATCAAATATATTTTGATAGCCTGTTTAAAAATCTCTGAAATATTTTTCTTATGAGGTTTTCATATCAGTCGGATAGTTTTTTCTTTGAAGTGACTAAACTTAAAAAAGATATATCAGACTGATTTAACAGAAACAAAGAACCGAAATTGATTTCCGAGGATTATAAGGAGGCGATTTGCAGGTACGAGGAAAAAACATTGGAGGAACTTTCAAAAGAACGGAAATAGTTATTGATTTTCTGTGTTATTGATGTTTTATCAACTATATGCATAATGAATAAAGGTGTATCTCACGACACACCTTTATTTTTCTATGTTAAAACATCTGTCCTGAAAACTAAACAGGAGGATTTGGCTTATTTTTTCCCGTATCCCGGAGTTTGAGTTAATAACGGATTCACATTCAAAGTACCGATATTAACCGGCCAAAGCATTTTATATGCTTCTTCTGTACCGAGAATAGGATTTGTGCCCGGATAGTTGGCATTGGCAGAAAAGACCAAAGAACGTCCGGATGCATCGTGCATACGCAATACGTCAAACCAGCGCTTGCCTTCACTGACAAACTCTTTGTCCCGTTCCTGCAAAATGGCTAGTTCATTTTCCGCATAGCTGCCTTCCGTGTATTTGTTTTCTTCAAAGGTGTCTCCGTATGCACGTTTGCGTACTTCGTTGATATACGAAGCGCAAGGGTTGTTCAATCCGTTTTCAATTTCCGCCATCATCAGTAACGCATCGGCATAGCGGTAAACGGGGATGTCCGAAATATAGATGCGGTTGTCATTGGAATTGATTGTACCTATACGTTTTTTCATTACGCATCCGAATTCGCTGAGCGTGCCATTATCATTTTTCATGTAATACTCCATGAATGTGGCATCACGGCGGCTGTCTCCTTCTTTGAACGTTTTCCAGAAATCTTCAGTGTACTCGTCACGGAATACTCCACCGGTACCTTTCAAGTTTAAGGTATCTTTTTCAATCACCTTACCGTTACGACCATATGCTTGCCCCAGAAATACAGCATCCTGATAAAGGAATCTGCCTCCGTCATTGCTGGCCTCACCTTCTATAAACGGCATGGCGAAAATAATTTCAGTGTTCTTTTTATTGTCGCATGAGAAGATGGAGGCAAAGTTGTCCATTAATTCAAAATGTCCTATGATCCCGGATAAGGCAGTCTTGGCAGTCTGTAAATCGGTTGCCCCGGTTGCTGTGAATCCGGTGATGGATACTTTCGCTGCCCACATATAGATTTCTGCTTTAAGCATCAAAGTGGCATAGCGTGACCAGTCGTATGCATCAAAAGAGGTGTTATTTCCGAAATAGTTTTCGGATTTATTAATATCCGCTTTGATAAACTCCATGGTGGCTTCGGGTGTGGCGCGCTCCACATAGAATTTGTCTGCCGATGGTTTGCCGTCCAGTATATCTACTTTGGTGATGAGAGGTACTCCCCCGAAAGTTCTGTATAGCATGAAGTAATACAGGGCTCTCATGCCATACGCTTGTCCCAAGTACCGGCTCCGGGTTGCATCATCCAGAAACGTACACCCATTTTCTACTTCTTGGATAAAATGGTTTACTTGCATGATGGGAGAGTATAGCCCGTTCCAATTGGATATGCCGGGAATATCTTCCGAGATATTCTGTGACCGGATATCGGCATAGTTCAAGCTGGTGTTCAGCGAGGAGGTGCCCACACGTTGTGTGCCGCCGCGGAGTTCGCCCAAGGTGTAGAACATGTCATAGTAACTTCTTAATTGGGCGTGCAGACCCAACATGAATGCTTTGGGCTGGGAAGCTTCTTTCCAGAAATTTCCGGCTCCATAATAATCTTCCGGTGCCAGATCCAGTGCGTCACAGGACGGTTGGAGAATGGTCATCACACATATTGAAAGGATATAGAATATTTTTTTCATAATCTGTTAGAGTTTATAAGTTTAGAAAGAAACGTTTACGCCGAGAATGACAGTGCGGGGCAATGGGTATCCACCATTGTTGTCTGTCTTTTCCGGAGAGAATAAATGTTTGGCTTCTGTCAGGTAACCCAGGTTCTGACCGGTTACCGAGAGCATGACTGAGCCTAGTCCTGCTTTGCGCACCCAGTTGCTTGGCAGATTATATGACAAGGCTATTTCACGGAAAGACAGATAGTTACCGTTGTAGGCAAACATGGAGGATTGACGGCAGTAATTGCGCTTGCCCAACTGGTCGGCCCATACATAAGTAGGATATTGTGCACCGGGATTTTCGGGTGACCAGGTGTCGTGGGTTTCCGCAATGGTGTTATAAGTACCTTGTGCGCAAGACATGATCCACATGGTTTTCAGTCTACCGCTTTGAAACCAAGCGCATAGTCAAAACGTGCTGATAAAGTAAGGTCTTTCCAGGTGACTGAAGTATTGATACCTCCTGTCCATTTGGGTACAGTGTTGCCCACTTTCACCATGTCGTAATTGTCGATGATGCCGTCACCGTTTACATCCTTCCATTTCACATCACCCGGCTGGATGCGGAGAGAATTCGCTTTCTGATTGGCTGTCAGTTTGTTATATCCTTCCTCACCTCCGTAAAGGGGACGGTTGCTTGAGCCGTTGTTACCACTTGACAAGTCGATCAGTCCTCCTGGTATTTCATCTTCGGAACGATAGATTCCTTCGGCTACGAACATGTACAAATCACCTGGGCGTTGTCCTTCCTGATAACCGCCTACCCATGCTTTTTCATAGCTTCCGTCCTCCAGCTGGCGTCCGGTATATACTTGAAATGCATTTTGACGGTTTCTTTCCAGACCGTTGTCGGGCAATGCCACTACTTTGTTTTTATTTAATGCGCCGTTCCAGTTCAGATTCCATTTCCAGTCTTTGGAGTCGATAACTTTGAATGCCAGTTCGAATTCAAAGCCTTGGTTCTGGAACTTACCGTTGTTGGAGGTAAAGGAAGAAACACCCGAAGTAGACGGGATGGTGATGTTGGCATACTTGTCACTGGTCAGTCGGTTGTAGTAAGTCAAATTGGCATTGATGCGGTTGGCCAGAAAGCCTAGATCCAGACCGATTTCGAAAGTTCTTGACTTCTCCCATTTCAAGTAGGGATTAGGAAGGTTGTTTAACAGGAAGTAAGCGTTGCCGTTGTATTTGCTGCCTGCATAAGCACCTTGTACTGTGTAGTTTCCTACAAAATCTTTGTTTACATTACCATTCAGACCGAAGCTGGCACGCAATTTACCGAATGAGATGATATCGGCCCATTCACTGGCAAATTTTTCTTTGGAGAACACCCATCCGGTAGATACTCCGGGGAAGACACCCCAGCGGTTGTCTTTGGCCAGTTTGGAGTAGCCGTCCCGTCTTAGAACAAAGGACAGCAAGTATTTTGACTGGTAGTCATAATTTACACGACCGAAGAATGACATGATACGCTGGCGGCTGTGTGAGGAGTCTATGCTGCGTTTGCCTTTGTCATCACTGGTATATTCCAAATCGCCGAAAGCGTCACTGGGAGCTCCCGATCCTGAGGCACTGAAACCTTTATAATATGAGTCGTAGTACTCGAAGCCGGCCATGGCATCCAGATAGTGGTCTTTGTTTATTTGATAGTTGTAGTTTAACACTGCATTATAAGTTTGGTCCAATGTGCGTCCGTAGGAAGCCGAGGTGCTGTGTGAGGTTACCCAGTTTCCGGGAGAAGATAAATAATCTTTGTTGAAAGCTTCATATTTTTCTTCTGAATAGAACCAGATGGCGTTCACTTTTAATGAGAGTCCTTTCATGATATCTGCGGTAAAAGATTGGTTCATGGTGAACTTGTCTGTATTGTTGTCACGGACAAACTTGTCAAAATTGATTTGTTGGTTTCCGTCGCTTGAATTGGGTCCCAAAAGCATTTCACCGTCAGCATTATATCCACGGAAAGTGGGAGGTAATGATAAAACGCGTGAGAAGTAGTTGGCTTCTGCGCTTTGGGTAGGAGGAAGATCGTTCCAGGTTGCATCTGCAAAGTTGAAGCTGGAGTTGGAGGTTAACCATGGTTTCAGCTTGTAATCGGCATTGAATGTGAAAGTGATACGTTGGTACTTGTTTCCTACGGCTGTACCTTCACTATGGTTGTATCCCAAACCTGCATAGTAGTTTCCCTTTTCATTTCCTCCGCTTACACTCAGGTTGTAGTCTTGTGAGAAAGATGGGGAATTGATATTGAAATCCGCTATATCTGTATTCTTGAAAATCAGTTGGTCTCCATAAATAGGATCAGTCATGGTTTCCCATCCTTGGTTGAGCAGGAAAGCCAGATCGTCCGAATATTTCATGGTACTCCATATAGCCTGGCTGTTTTCGTTTCCATTCAGCGGGATTGTCTTGTCATCATCTGCCCAATATTTGTTGCCTGTTCCATAAGGAGTGGCACCGGTCAGACCGGTCAGTGAAGACCATCCTTGTACGGCCGATCCGTCCGGATGTTTCATGTCTCCCGTGTAAGCATTCATGTAACCAGTGCGCATCCAGTAAATGTAATCACGCGCATTCATAAAGTTATAAGAGTTGTGGAAGTAGTTCCAGCCTAGTTTGGCCGAAAGCTCTACACGTGTACTTCCCTCTTTGCCTCGTTTGGTAGTGACTAGTACTACACCGTCATTGGCTCGGGCGCCATAGATGGCGGTGGCTCCGGCATCTTTTAATACTTCCATGGATTCAATATCGGCCGGGTTGATGTCACTTAAAGAACCGCGTACTTGGCCGTCTACCAGGATTAAAGGTGAACCTGAACCGTCAAAATTAGTACCTCCTCGAAGTACCAAGGTAGGAGCTGCTCCCGGATTACCGGAAGTCTGGCTGACGGACAGACCTGCCACGGCTCCTGATAAGGCTTGTGCCGGATTGGAATAAAGTCCTTGTTTTAATGTTTCTTCTTTTACCTTGGAAATGGAGTTGGTTACTTTTGTGCGCAACTGTTTGCCGCCATATCCGGTTACAACAACTTCTTGGAGCATTTCTGAGTCTTCTTTCAATGCTATTTTAAAAGTTGACTTTCCCTTTACGCTTAAAGTTTGTGTCTGATAACCGACAAATGATACTCTGATACTGCCATCGTTGGCTACGGAAAGTGTAAAATTACCATCTAAGTCGGTAACTGTACCATTCGTGGTGCCTGTTTCTACAATACTGGCGCCAATAACCGCTTCACCTGTGGCGTCTGTGACCACACCCGTGATTGTTTTCTTTTGTGCCATGGCTCCTATGGAGCATAACAGGCAAAAAAGCATGAATAAGGTTTTCTTCATAGATTTGTTTTTAAAGTTACTGTTTGAAGTTCTACCAGAACTACATTTTTAAATTAAGATTATATCACATCGCAAATATAGGATATTTTTTATTAAATCAACTTTAATTATAAAATTATTTTTTGATATACGACACAAAAAGTACAAAACGGTCAATATTTACGGATAAATAAGCTAAATAAAAGTATATAAAAAGGGATATCTTTTATCTTTTTCCGCCTCAAAGTAGCATAACAGTAGAAATTCAGTAGAAAAATCCTTTTAAAATTCCTTCTTAAATAAAATAAAATACAATCTATTTTCCCTTTATGGACACAGAATAGTTCTGGTAGAACTTATCCTATAAAGGAAATCTCTTTATTTTGTTAAATGAATTTTATTTCAGCCTTTGGAGATGAAATAAATTATTTGGAGAAGTATCCTTGTGCAGATAGTGCAGGGAGTGGTTTGTTTATGGGCACATGGGGACATTTATTCTTTTCATAGTCGATGGTTATACATATATTTATATGGATATGTATGGACTTTGAAATGGCAAGTATAACTAAGGTAGCTGAAAATGTATCTGATAACGAAGAAGCGGAGGTGATATGAACATAGAAGACCATCGTTTAAAAAGGTCAGATGATCTTCTTGAGTGATGAGGCATTAATAAAGTTCTTTATGTACCAACTCTTCAAACAGTAATGCATATTTTGCGACGACTGCTTCGGCGTATTTCTTCCCTTTTCCGGCACTTGCTTTTTTAGGATTGCCTATACCGGTATCTTGCGAAACGTTTTGCCAGTTTCTCGGAATCCATGCCACTTTTTCATTCAGCATTTGCGAAGCGAACTTCTTATAATTTCCATCTCCGGCTTCATCCAGGTTTACCAATTCCGGATGATAATGCATCATAACAGAAGTTTCCAATTCATCTGCATGGTCACCCGGTTCATCAAAGTACTCTTTAGCAGGGATAAAGGCAAACCATTCGCTGCTGGCTATCAGGAAGTCGGGATAGTCCAGTGACAAGTCACGTATCATACTTTTGAATGTATTGCCGCCATGTCCGTTGATAATGACCATTTTGCGGTATCCCTGGGCGTATAGAGAGGCAACTAGGTCGCTTAAAATCGCTTTTTGCGTTTCATAGCGATAATGGATGCAGAAATCCAGCTCGCGTTGTCCCGGATTCTGTGAACCGGCAGTGACGTAAGGCATGACCATGCAACGAATACCGTAATGTGTTTTTGCCAGTTTTGCAGCATCTAGTGCGATGTCGTGGCTTAGAATGCAGTCTGTCAGATAAGGCAGGTGCAGATTATGCGGTTCGGTAGCTCCCCAAGGGAGGAGGACCAAATCATATTTTTTACCTTGCCGTAACAGGTTACGGCAAGGTCTAGTTCTTTATCCATTATTTATAAGAATTTTTAAAGATATGCAGGATTTCTTCGTCTGTAATCGGGCGTGGGTCGAGAGTGAACAGTCCTCCCATCGTATCTCTTGCATTTTGCAGGAATTTGGGGAAATCTTCGGATTGGATACCAAATTCGCTCAGTTTGATAGAATGTACTTTACATTCTTTTTGCAGTGTAATCAATGCATCAATGAAATCGGACGGACGGTTGCTCTTTTTCTGGGTCATCATTTCAGCCATTTTCATGTAACGTTTTGTACAGTCATGCCGGAAAGTTTCGAAGTATGCCTCAGACAAGGCAATGAGTCCTGCTCCATGAGGAAGTTGTGGATAATAAGCACTCATGGCATGTTCTAATGAATGTTCGGAAGTGCAGCTTGAAGTGGCTTCCACCATGCCTGCCAAGGTGCTGGCCCAAGCAATTTTGGCACGCGCTTTCAAATTCTTTCCGTCGGCTACGGCTACTGGCAGATATTTGTAGATCAGACGGATGGCTTCTAAGGCGTAAAGATCACTGATGGGTGTTGCACAATTGGCGATAAAACCCTCTGCGGCATGGAAGAATGCATCGAACCCTTGATAGGCGGTGAGGTGCGGGGGAATGGAAACCATCAGTTCCGGGTCTACAATAGATAAGGTAGGGAAGGTCAGCTGGCAACCGAAGCCTATCTTTTCTTGAGCCGTTTCGTGGGTAATCACTGTCCATGGATCCATTTCCGTTCCGGTTCCGGCGGTGGTAGGGATGGCGATAATGGGAAGTGCTTTGGTAACAGGGCGTCCTTTACCACTACCCCCTGATACATAATCCCAGTAGTCACCGTCGTTGCAGGCCATAACAGCTATACTTTTGGCGGAGTCGATGGAACTTCCGCCTCCCAGTCCTACTACAAAGTCGCACTTTTCCTCCCGGCAGATGGCGGCTGCTTCCATGACATGTTCTTTGATGGGGTTGGGAAGGATTTTATCGTAAACCAGTGTTTCTACATTATTCAGTCTTAATTGGGCAAGTACTCTCTCCATATTTTCGCATGGAAGTTCCGGATGAGATGACGACCAGTGCCTTTTTTCCCGGTAATTTTTCACTGGATAATTTCTTGATTTCTCCGCAGCCAAATACTAATTTGGTAGGGATGTATAAACTAAATACAGGATTTGCTTTCATGTTCTTTCGTATTTAAAGTTTCACTGGTAACAAATGTAGGAAAATAATAGTTTGCTTGTTTAAGTAATTTGTTAAATTTTACATACTGCCGGATTGTATTCGTTTTCTTTAATTCAGTTTGAGATAGATACGTTTTTTCGATTATACTCGAAAAAGAAATAAACAGTGCTTTTTTCGATTATACTCGAAAAAAACTATCTTTGTGGGAAAAGATTCGAGTATGGACGATAAATGGAAAGCTTTAGAAAAGTATAACCTTTGGGGTGGAAATACGTATCAATTGGGACTGGAACGGAAATCTTATACCGACAAGATTGGCAATTTTGTGGGGAATAACTTGGTGAAGGTACTTATAGGACAACGTCGTTCGGGCAAAAGTTATATTCTCAGGCAAATTGCTTCAAGTCTTGTCTCGGAACGAGGAGTAAATCCGGCTAATATCCTATATATAAATAAGGAGTATCTGGAATTTGATTTTATTGATGATTATAAAGCATTGGAAAGTCTGTATCGTTTTTATCGGGAAAAGCTTAAACCGCAAGGAAAAGTATATTTGTTTTTCGATGAAATTCAAAATGTGGATGGCTGGGAAAGGTTTGTAAACTCCCATTCGCAAGACTTTGTCGAAGAGAGTGAATTGTTTATCAGCGGTTCTAACTCTAAAATGCTTTCCAGTGAACTTGCCACTCTTTGTCGGGACGTTATGTAGAATTTCATATATTCCCTATAGTTATGCTGAATATTTACAGTTGATGCAGCAACCTGCCGGTCGGGCTTCTTATTTGGCCTATTTACAGAAAGGCGGTTTGCCCGAATTGTACAACCTGCCCACTGTCGAGTCAGAAAAACAGTATGTCGCTTCTGTGAAAGATACGATTTTGTTGCGTGATATAGTGAAGCGTAAACCCGTTCGTGATGTAAGGTTATTGGATGATATTTTTATTTATTTGGTGAATAATGCGTCCAATCTGTTTTCCGTTCAGCATATTGTTAATTTCTTTAAATCCAAGAACCGGAAGGTGAGTTATGATACCTTATCTAATTATCTAGGTTATATAGAAGAAGCTTTTCTTGCCTATAAAACAGAACGTTACAATATAAAAGGAAAGGATGTGGTGGCAGGTAATTGCAAGTATTATCTGAATGACTTGTCCTTTAAGAATTTTCTTTATCCGGGCTTTGCTTATGGAGTCGGGTATTTGTTGGAGAATGCAGTATATTTGGAACTTCGTCGTTTAGGCTATATTGTATATACAGGTTCTTTTCGGGATAAAGAAGTTGATTTTGTTGCTATGAAGGACGATAGAGTGATTTATCTTCAAGCAACTTACATGTTGGAAACGGCACAAACCATGGAACGGGAATATGCTCCTTTGCTGACGATAGGTGATAATTATGAAAAATATGTCGTTTCCATGGATGAGGTACAATTCCCTTCCAATGAAGGGGTCAGGCATATACAGGCTTGGAATTTAAAGGAAATATTGTAGGAAATCAGTTTCTCTTTTAATATACAGTTTTTGGTAAGAGTTGTCAAAACTCTGATGATATTGTCTGTAGTCTATTATCCAATGTTGCTCACCGCTCCCCCGGATATGTAGAGCAGGAATAGCACCGAAGAGGAGAGTATAGTGGATATTATTTGCTTATGTGCAGTTGGCGCAAACATACGATTGGCATATCAGTCTGTATATCAGTATTCCGCTTATCTTTGCAGTCGCTATCGGGCTGAGTCTGCTTTCTTATTATTATTTTGAGAAACCGGCCAACCGCTGGGTAAAACGAATTTTAAATAAACAATAATAACTAGTTCATGGAAAAACAATTATCAGAAAAACTGCCACGCGTTGAGGTGGTGGATGCTTTACGGGGATTTGCAGTCATGGCAATTCTTTTAGTGCATAGTTTGGAGCATTTCATCTTTCCGGTTTATCCGGTAGACCAGCCTGCATGGTTGAATATACTGAATGACGGGGTATTCAATGTTACATTTACTTTATTGGCTGGAAAATCGTATGCCATTTTTGCTTTGCTGTTTGGATTTACATTTTATATTCAGTCGGCTAACCAACAGCGTAAAGGAAAAGATTTTGGTTATCGTTTTCTGTGGCGTTTGCTGTTATTGGTAGCTTTTGCTACGCTGAATGCAGCTTTTTTTCCGGCAGGAGATGTGTTGTTGCTGTTCTCGGTAGTGGGAATCGTATTGTTCGTGGTGCGCAAGTGGAGTGACTGTGCCATACTAGTTACGGCTATTTTGTTTTTATTGCAGCCCGTTGAGTGGTATCATTATATAGTAGGTCTGTTTGATCCTTCTCATACTTTGCCCGATTGGGGAGTGGGCGCGATGTATAAAGAAGTGGCGGAATATACCAAAGAGGGGAGTTTTTGGGTAAGAATATGACCTTTGGTCAGAAAGCCAGTCTATATTGGGCTCTGGGAGCAGGGCGTTTTTGGCAGACTGCCGGCTTGTTTTTGATGGGATTATATATCGGACGCAAACAATTGTTTGTTACTTCCGAAAAACATACTCGTTTTTGGGTGAAGGCTCTTATCATTTCCGCTATCTCTTTTGCTCCGCTTTTCCAACTGAAAGAGTTGATTATGGCTAGTGACAGTGAACTCATTCGCCAGACTGCCGGAACTGCTTTTGATATGTGGCAAAAGTTCGCTTTTACATTTGTACTGGTTGCTTCTTTTGTATTGCTTTATCAACGGGATAGGTTCAAGAATTTTGTATCAAATCTTCGTTATTATGGTAGGATGAGTCTGACTAATTATATCACCCAATCTATTGCCGGAGCTATTATTTATTTCCCTTTCGGACTTTATCTGGCTCCGTACTGTGGATATACGTTGAGTTTGTTGGTTGGTTTTGTACTCTTTTTGTTGCAAGTACAGTTCTGCAAGTGGTGGTTGAAAGGACATAAGCAGGGACCGTTAGAGAGTCTTTGGCATAAATGGACCTGGATGTATTCCAAAAATAAGGAACTCTGGGCAGGAGCATATGCTATACGGAAGAGAGGAAAAGGCAAAAGTAATTTGTCTTTTCTCTCTTCCGTATAGGGACTGATTCTTGTTTCCCAAGTTTCCCGAATATCATAAAAAGGATATCAGTTCAGGATTATAATCAATTGTTTTTGCCTTCTATCTGAATTTGAATTGCTTGTCCTGTACGTTGCAGACATTCTATAAAAATAGAAAGATGATTGGTCTTTTGCATCAACTCACATATAATTTCCTTTTCTTCTGTGCACCAAGGTTCATAAGCACGTGGAAAGTTTCACGTTGTTTATGGATATAAGGTGGAAGGACTGTTTTCTGAATGCCTAACTCTTGGACTTTTGTTTTATACGGCAAATATCTTCTTCTGTACAATCATTAAAAGATTCTTTTGTAAAGAACCCCGGATATTTTGGTCAATGTCAAGATTGATTGTAGGCTTAGATAGGGATTGAAAGGTTTTTTCTCTGCTTTCTAGTTCCTTTATCAGATTGTTGATGTACTCATCGGCTTGAACAGATGATACAACTATGGAACATTCGTGGCGGGAGTATTCTTTATGGCGGTTGGCGGATAACCAGTTGAAAGAACCCTCTATAAGTGTATGGTTATCAATGGCCAATGATTTATTGTGGATACCTTTTACTTCAATGAGGGTTGCGCCATTTTCTATTAATATGTTCCGTCCCTCTTCGGCACGGCTGAGCAACTGATTGGTTTTCGTATCATAATCTAGAGACGAATCGGTGTAGACTGTGACATTCACTCCTCGTTGTACCGTGTGGCGTATCAGCGGAACCAACTGGTCGTTTTCTATGGCGTGGATAGATATGAATGGAGATACAATCAGCAGACGGTGTCTTGCTTTTTCAAAAGCTTGGTGCAGAACCTGGATATGCTCTTCTGTGGTGGACAGACGAAGGGTGGGGTGGTAGGTGCACAGCGGAACTTCCTGTTGGTAAATAAAGTTGTTGGAAATCTCGTTGGATGGATCATCGAAAAGCCATTTAGCCATATTTCCTACCGGGGTGTTTTCTTCCGGATGGAAAATATTCATGTTGCCAAAAACAATGAAATGATGCTGAGCGCGCGATATCGCTACATTGAGCATATTGTATTTTCCATCACGCTCCATAAAAAGAGAATGGTCTTCGGGAGAGTTGACTGTTGAAAAAAGAACAATCGGACATTGGGCACCTTGCAGGGAATGTACTGTGCCGATGATCATATCTTTATATTTCTCATTTCCTGATATTTTTTGTATTTGATGCCGTATTTCGGCTTCTTGGGCTTTAAAAGGAGTTACTACGGCTACAATTTCATGAATAGGCTTTTTATAGGTCTTTTCCAGATTATCTTTTTCCAGTTCCAGCCAACAGACAATGGCTTCCGCTTCAGCCCGGTTGAGGCGACTTCCTGTTTTTCCAGGGCTGCTGTAACTGTTGATGTGTACATATCCTTTGGAAGGGAGGGACTTGTATTTTACTTCGTTACCTTTTTTAGGAAGTAACCTGCCGTGGTAAACATAATCATTGCAATAGGCAATAATGGAATCTACGCATCGTCTGTGTTCGGTCAGAAAAGCTCCTTTTTCACCTTATTACTGTAAAATTACAGCTTTTACGTGCCAGTTTCATTATACTTCCGGAAGAAGAAAGGAAACCATTGTTTTCTAAAAAACGGTATTTTTCCGAGGACTGGTTGGAAACAATGCCCAGATTCTTTAAATTAATGAATGAATATTCATCAGAAATGGACCATACAGGCTCTATTTGTTGAATATCACCTACTAAAATCGCTTGCTTGGCCAAACTGAAGGAGGGAACGGCAAGTTCGGGTGAAACTTGTCCGGATTCATCTACAATCAACAGATCTATTCCATTGTATAAAGGAATATCCCATTTTCCGTTCTCCGCATAGGTCATATACTTGGGTAGAGAATGGAAAGTAGAGATGAAAACAGGCATTACGCAAGCCAAACGTTTTAATCTTTGGGTATAGGCTTGTGTGTGCGCTGCTTGCCTTCATCGCACTTGCTTAACCGGTGAATAAACTCGGCTTCCCGATAATGTGGCATA
>SCPO01001356.1_pt1 | contig 37376 bp, 54 predicted proteins | sample 6106821 | NCBI WGS metagenome assembly SCPO01 (sample SAMN10720448, study PRJNA508395) | human gut metagenome | isolation source: Participant 2 stool, 0 month | host: Homo sapiens | collected 2017 | reverse complement strand
GAATAAGACATGATTTATATACATAATAATGAAAATGTCAATATTAAATGCGACATTTTTTTAATTTTTTTCTAACCTATTTTTCTTATCTCTTCCTCAAATAATTCACGGGCAGAGTGGTAGCCATGTATACGGCGTGGGTAGTTGTTTACCCAGTCCTCTATTGCTGCTATTTCCTCGTCGGTCTTATCGTCAAAGTTTGTACCCTTTGGCACTTTGCGGCGTACCATTTTATTTGTTACCTCATTCGTTCCACGCTCCCAGCTGCTATACGGGTGGCAATAATATAACTTTGTGCGCTGCTCTCCCTCATTCAATATAGAGCGCTCCAATTCTTCACAATATGCAAACTCGCTGCCGTTATCTACTGTTATGGTCTTAAATACCTCTTTAAACATTGCGCCCCATTTTCTTTCTAATCGGTCTAACGCATCTACTACCGCCTCTGCTGTATGGTCTGGCAGCTTAAATATTATCTCGTCTCTGGTCTTTCTCTCTGTCAGCACCAGCAGGCTATTTTTAGATTTCCCCCGCTTGCCCTTTACTGTATCCATTTCCCAGTTTCCAAACTCTTCCCGTGTGTCTACCTCTTCTGGGCGTTTCTCTATGCTCTCGCCTGCTGCCGCCCTTGCCTGCTGCCGCTGCACTTTCTTATAGTCCCTCTTTTTATTCTTCTTTACTGGAAGATGCTTATTAGTCAGCTTTAAAAATATGCCCTTATCAATATAACTGTATAGAGTGGTAACGCATATTGTTACTGTAAACTCGTCCTCTCTGCCCTGCGCCTTAAGCTCTCCCAGTACCGCAGCTGGGCTGTAGTCCTCATTTATAATCTTATCCTCTATATAGTTGGCTAATTTTATATCGTTGCCTATTTTAAGCGTACCGCCCTTGCTTTTCAGATTTTCCCTATATTTATCGTCGGCTATATCTGGGCTATATCTTTCCTCTGTGGTAAGGTCTGAATTAAGCGCCGTGTATGTGCCTCGCTTAAGCTCTCTGTAAATTGTGCTGCGGTGTACGTGCAGCTGGTCTGCTATCTCCTGCTTTCCGTGTCCTGCTTTTACTAATGCCTCTATTTTTATCCTATCCGCTTTTGTCAGCTGTTTAAATGTACGTGCCATTTCTCTTACCTCTCTTTAGTCCTCTATATACGACGAAAAGCCGCAAACTCTTTTACAAGGTCTGCGGCTCATTGTTTATGCCTCATTTGCAGCATTTCTTACAAGCTGTGTATTTCTTCTTTGCTTGGCTTAGTGGTATGCTCTTGGCGTTTTTCATTCCAGAGCAAGTAGGCTTACTATGGTACTTTTTACTGCTGCGGTCTATATATACTATTGTCTCGCCTGCTGGCTGTCTGCTTGCGGGTTTTTCCTCTACTATTACGTCCAGCTCAATGTTGCACCCGAACGTATGTACCCCCTCGGTAATTTCCAGTATTTGTGCCTCATAGGTGGCGTTAGGGTACTTTCTGTATAGGTCTGCTGCCAGTTCTGCTGATAAGTTACCCAGTATCTTACTGCCCCACTTAATGTATGCGGCAGGCTCTCCGTTAAAAGTGTACTTTTCTACTGTTATTTCCTCGTCGCCCGTCATGGTGCTTAAAATCTCTTGTCTGTTTTCTCCGTCCTCATTGTCAAAGGTAACGCCTACAATTTTGGTGCGTATCGTCTCTGCAATTCTGCTACCAGATGCAGCGGCAACCGTTGGCGCTGCTGCTCTCTTCTCCTGCGGTGCTGCTTTGCCTTTCTTTGCGAAAAATGCGCATACTGCCGCTATAACCAGACAGCCCACGCCGCCCGTAACATTTCCAGACGGCAGCGCCATTATTCCGCTTACTGCAAACAATGCAGCCACTCCGTATAAAATAATTTGTTTCTTTGCCATAATAAGCCCTCGCTTTCTTTTACTTAAGTTCTAATATCTCGTCGGCAGATGCGTTAAGCTCTCTGCAAATTTTCGCCAGCGCTATTGCGCTCGGTGTACGTTCTCCGTTTTCCCAGCGGCTTATATCCTTTGGGTATACTTGCAGGCGTTCTGCAAGCTCCTTTTGCGTCACGCCTGCTGCTTTTCTTGCCTTTTTGATATTCTCGCCTAAATTCATTTTTTACCTCTCTTTTCTTTCGCTCTTGCAATCAGAGCTACCAGCAGCTTAACCAGCCCTACGGCTACTAAAAAAATGCCTATTTTTAAAATCATGCTATTTACTCGGCTTTGGGTTTGTGATATATTTTAGATAGGCGGCGGGCTTGTCGCCCGCCTTGATACTAATTTAATAGCTTGTCTATTATAATAAGTATCGTTCCTATGATTAAGTCTATCAGTGCATTGACCGCTAAATCTTGCCACTTGATAGGCTTTTTCTTATGTTTCTTTTTCTTACCCATTGTGCCGTTTCTCCTTTCTAGTGGCTTTGCCTCTTATTTGTTCTTATCTCCTTTCCATGATTTAATTATATACCCTTTTGGGTAACTTGTCAATAAATATTATTAAAAAATTCCAAAAAAATAAGGGGATATGCCGCCCGTAAGCGACGTATCCCCGTTTTGCATTTATGCTAATCTTGTGCAATAGTCAAGCGATACCCAGCCTGCGCCGCTTTTCAGCTTGCCCCAGCCTGCATCTGCGCCCTTACCCTCTTTTACTTCTGTAATGGTAAACACGCCTACGCCCGTCTTTTCTCCCGTCTTTGCATAGTTTGTGCCTGCGCCCGTTCTTATGTTCAAGTCGGTAATATCTACCTTAACCTTAAACGGCGCTTTTGGCGCTGCTGCCTGCTGCAATTCTGCGCCATATACTGCCTTGCCGCTTTCGTCGTAGACTGTGTAGCCGTCCTTGCAGGCTGCCTTTGCATTTTCCAGTACGCTATAAGCGCCTAACTGGCTCTTTGCATCTTCCCAGCTCTTGCGTACACGGTAAAGCTGCTTATTTTCGGCTGGTGCATTGCCTGCGGTGCTGCCCGCTGCATTATCCAGCTTATCAAGCTGCCACTTCTCAATAATACTGCACACTTTATCTATGTACTTTGTATCTGTGGCATAGTCGCCGTTTTTGATAATGGTAACAGCCTCTCTATAGTCTTTTTCTCCTGCCAGCCCAGCGTATCTTAATGCGCCGTCATTCATTGCGCCCAGCAAATATGCGCTATGGTCGGCTACGCTGTCCTCTAAGCAGGAATACTTACGGAAATCTGCGGTAATCTCGTACTCTGTCCCGTCTTTTTTCTGTTCTTTCGTTCTCTTGGTGTACTTGCTGCTGCCGTCCCATGTGCTGCCGCCCCATGTGTTGCCGCTTAAGCTGCATTTCATGCCAAAGGCATTATTTGCCTGCTGTGCTAACTCGGTTTTGCCGTAGCCACTCTCTAAAATCATTTGTGCAGCGCTTACGCTTGCTAAAATACCGCTTTTGGCTGCATCAGCCTTGCAAAGCTCGCCTATTTTGGCTACCGCCTGCTCTTCTGTCATTGCCGCAAATACTGCCGCCTGCGTTCCTCTGGCGGTGTTTGCCTGCTGGCTCTTATATTCTGCGCCATATACCGCCTTGCCGTTCTCGTCATAGACTGTATAGCCGTCCTTGCAGGCTGCCTTTGCATTTTCCAGTACGCTATAAGCGCCTAACTGGCTCTTTGCATCTTCCCAGCTCTTGCGTACACGGTAAAGCTGCTTATTTTCGGCTGGTGCATTGCCTGCGGTACTGCCGCTGATTTTCTTCTTAAACTCGTCCCATACGTGCTGCGTGCAGTTATATACATACGGATTAGGGCAAGTCTTGCCCGTTACGTCGTAATGTCTGATAACATTTGACGCAGGCACGCCGTACTTATCCATTAAGTAGCGTGTAAGCTCTACGGCGCTCTCTACGGTTGCGTCCTCAAAATACCAGTCCTTATCTGTAGCGCCCATGCTTGCGGTACTTCTCTTTCTTACGCACATTTCGATACCGATACTGTTAGAGTTTCGGCACTCCCCATGCTTATAGCTGCTTGCGCCACAATGCCACGCTATGTCTGCATCTTCCACGCTCTGCCAGATTTCCCCGTTAAACCCAACAAAATAATGCGCAGACGCTCCGATATACTGCCCTGCATAATACTGGCAGTTTGCCTTTGCGCCGCCCAAAGCTCCTACATAATGGATAACGATATACTTAATGCGTCCCACGCTGTTTTTATCCGTAAAGTTATACGGTGTAAGTAATTTGTTGATTTTCTGCATAACGCCTTACTCCTTTCCCCAAAATCCCATACTGTCTGCGTCTTTGGAATTTCTAAACGCTTTCAGCTCTTCTGGTGTCATACCTGCTACTTCCTGCTGCAATGCCTGCATTTCCTCTGCCGTCATATCCTTTGTGTGTTCACTTCTGATAGTTTCCATGTGCTATACCTCGCTTTCTGCATTAAAATAGCGCCTACGGTTTCCCGTAAGCGCTCTGTGCTGCTGCTCTTATTTTTCCTGCTGCTTGTATGTATCCACGCTGCCCGTTGTGCTGTTTCCGTCCAGTTCGTCCGTGTCTGGCAGCTCTTCTGTGTACTTGGTTAAAAATGCCCTTACCTTTTCCCAGATACCCTTAATAGGCAGCCCGCATAATGTCATATTCTTAAGGATGCTTACAACCTCATAAGCAATGTAGAGTAAGCTAAAAAATTCCGCTACGCCTACTGTGGTAAGCCCTAAATATGTCCTTACACTCTCTGGAATAAAAGCAATAAGGTTTACTTTTACCAGTACGTCTATCGCCAGCATGAATACCAGAGAAATAAGCATACCTACTTTTCTGATAGCGCCGTCAATTCCAGCGCAGCTGTTAAACTTTTTCTCTTTTACCGCTCGCAATACCCCAAAAATGGTATCACATACAATAGCCAGTACCACCAGCTGTATAACTCTGTTGTGTGCCGCTGCATCAATAAACTGTGTTAATGTCATGTTCATAATACCTGCCTTTCTCTTATCTGCATTTCTAATGCCCGCTCTTTCAGTTCTGCGCCGTCGTAGCCTGCTGTCTGCTCCCAGCTTTCCAGAGTGGTAATTAAATCAGCAATAAGCCTGCCCTGCTTTTCAATGGTTTCCTGCTGCTCCTGCACTACTCTTAATAAATCGCTACTCATGTAATCACTCCTGCGCTCTGGCTGGCTATGCCGCTTTCTGCTCGGTTACTCTCTGCTCTGCTGCATCTGCCAGCGCTACTATTTTCTTTTGTAGGTTGTAGCTGTCGGCGTGTCCTGCGTGTCCCGTCCAGCTCGCTATACTCTTTTGTAGCTTTTCTTTCGTAATGTTTCCTCTTTCGTACTTCTTAATGGTTTTCTTAATACGCTTAATGCTGTCTGGTCTTACTTTCCTATGTGTCGCTCTGTGTTTGTATCCTACAAAGTCTATGCCGTTCTTTGCGGCTAAAATGGTCGTCTTAGTGTTAAGCTCTAATTGCAGCTCGTCCCTTAAAAATCTTTCAATATCTGCCAGCCAGCGCCGCAGCTGCTCTTTGTCTGGGCTTAATATTATGAAGTCGTCCATATAACGCATATAATTATCAGCGCCCAGCGTGTGCTTTATGTACTGGTCTAGCTTATTGAGATAGATATTAGCAAATAGCTGGCTGGTAAGGTTTCCTACTGGTATGCCTATACCGTCTGGCATCTGCCCGTTATGGTCTATTATTCTGTCAATCAGTACCAGCGCCCCAGCGTCCTTAATTACCTTTCTTATCTCTGCCTTAAGCACATCATGGTTAATGCTCTGAAAATAATGGTGTATGTCTGCCTTAATCGCATATAGCGGCTCGTCTGGGTGGAATTTCTGCCACTCATAAAGCCACTTTTGCAGCGCATCAGATGCAGCGTGCATACCCTTACCTTTTCGGCAGGCGTAGGAATGGAATATAAAACGCTTGTTGAAAATCGGCTCTAGTACGTTGTTTACGGCGTGTTGTACTACCCTATCATAGAACGGCAGCGCCATTATCTGCCGCTCTTTAGGCTCATATACCTTAAAATATCGGTACTCGCTCGGCTCATAGGTAAGCCCCAGTATTTCATTGCGTATTTTATCTAGGTTTTCTTCCTTTTCTTTGGTAAACTGCAAAACGTCCTTGCGGTATCGCTTGCACTTTCTGGCTTTGTTGTAACCTTTCTGTATGTTGCCGCAGTCAGCCATAGCCTCTAAAAGTGTTACCGTTTCGCCTCTTTCGTTTGTGATACGCCCTATACGTTTCATTTGTTTAGCTCCTGCCTTTCGCCGCAGCTACTAACCAGCAGCTTTGTTTTTTCTCTTTGCCTTTCGGCGGGACAGCCACTCTGACTATAGAATTTTAAGCACTCTGCCTAAATTCCTCTTTAAGTCCTTGCTAGTGTTCCGTAGATACGCTAAGCCTATAATGCTCTCACTAAGTCACACGCCCCACGCACGCCAATATTCGTGTTGACATTCCACGGGTAATTGTTGCAATTCACGGCACGAGCGCCCGCATTAGCGCCATTGTTCCAGTTGCCGCCCGCTATCAGCGCTGCCAAAGGGCTGTAGTAAGCAGCTGCCCCAAATAGGCTACTTTGTAGCCTTAACCTCTCTTTCGTAATGTTTCCTCTTTCGTACTTCTTAATGGTTTTCTTAATACGCTTAATGCTGTCTGGTCTTACTTTCCTATGTGTCGCTCTGTGTTTGTATCCTACAAAGTCTATGCCGTTCTTTGCGGCTAAAATGGTCGTCTTAGGGTTAAGCTCTAATTGCAGCTCGTCCCTTAAAAATCTTTCAATATCTGCCAGCCAGCGCCGCAGCTGCTCTTTGTCTGGGCTTAATATTATGAAGTCGTCCATATAACGCATATAATTATCAGCGCCCAGCGTGTGCTTTATGTACTGGTCTAGCTTATTGAGATAGATATTAGCAAATAGCTGGCTGGTAAGGTTTCCTACTGGTATGCCTATACCGTCTGGCATCTGCCCGTTATGGTCTATTATTCTGTCAATCAGTACCAGCGCCCCAGCGTCCTTAATTACCTTTCTTATCTCTGCCTTAAGCACATCATGGTTAATGCTCTGAAAATAATGGTGTATGTCTGCCTTAATCGCATATAGCGGCTCGTCTGGGTGGAATTTCTGCCACTCATAAAGCCACTTTTGCAGCGCATCAGATGCAGCGTGCATACCCTTACCTTTTCGGCAGGCGTAGGAATGGAATATAAAACGCTTGTTGAAAATCGGCTCTAGTACGTTGTTTACGGCGTGTTGTACTACCCTATCATAGAACGGCAGCGCCATTATCTGCCGCTCTTTAGGCTCATATACCTTAAAATATCGGTACTCGCTCGGCTCATAGGTAAGCCCCAGTATTTCATTGCGTATTTTATCTAGGTTTTCTTCCTTTTCTTTGGTAAACTGCAAAACGTCCTTGCGGTATCGCTTGCACTTTCTGGCTTTGTTGTAACCTTTCTGTATGTTGCCGCAGTCAGCCATAGCCTCTAAAAGTGTTACCGTTTCGCCTCTTTCGTTTGTGATACGCCCTATACGTTTCATTTGTTTAGCTCCTGCCTTTCGCCGCAGCTACTAACCAGCAGCTTTGTTTTTTCTCTTTGCCTTTCGGCGGGACAGCCACTCTGACTATAGAATTTTAAGCACTCTGCCTAAATTCCTCTTTAAGTCCTTGCTAGTGTTCCGTAGATACGCTAAGCCTATAATGCTCTCACTAAGTCACACGCCCCACGCACGCCAATATTCGTGTTGACATTCCACGGGTAATTGTTGCAATTCACGGCACGAGCGCCCGCATTAGCGCCATTGTTCCAGTTGCCGCCCGCTATCAGCGCTGCCAAAGGGCTGTAGTAAGCAGCTGCCCCAAATAGGCTACTTTGTAGCCTTAACCTCTTCTATCAGTTCGCCCAGCATAACGCCCAGCTCCTTTAGGCGCTTACAGCTTTCGCCGTAGTGCTGGGCGTTCATTGCGCTATACTTCAAATCGTTTGCAAGCCGTATAAGTTCCTTACTCTGCTGCAATGCGGTATCTGCTGCGTACAAGTGGCTTTTCGTGGCTGTTTTCTGCCACTTAATCACATCTTGCAGCATTTCCAGTATTGCGTTTCTGGTCGCAGTCTGTAAGCTAAACTTTTCGTACTTTGGGTACTTGCTAAGCAGCGGATATATGTATAGCAGAAAATCATATATTTTCTGGTGCAATCTCTCGCCTTTGTCTCTGGTCGTCATTTTGTTTTAACCCCCTTGTATCGGCTGGGCTTTCGCCCGCCGTCTACATAGAGTCACACGCCCCACGCACGCCAATACTCCTGATGACATTCCACGGGCAATCGCTAGCAACTCACGGCACGAGCGCCCGCATGAGCGCCATTGCTCCAGCTGCCGCCCGCTATCAGCGCCGCCAAAGAATTTGCGTAATACTGGTAAATGTTACCAACGTCGTACTGGGTTGCTCCCGTCTTAAGAGGGCTTGTAGTATCCCAGCCCCACGCCTCGCTTGCGTGGTTTGTATTTGTGGCGTGTTCCGCTCTTGTAATCAAGTCGTTAAGCCACTCCCAGACACGCCCCACGGCATCTACGCAGCCTACAGCAGACACGGCATTTACTACGCTGCCCGTTGTGCCTCTGCCCGTATTGCTTGTGGCGCTCCATGCGTTAGTATTTGCGTCGTCCAATCCCTGCGGACTGCCAAAGGCATAGGCGCAAAACTCGCTATAATCTGGCATACGCTTACCGCTTTTCATCAGTCTTTCTGCGAATGTGTACCAGTTCATTCCCTCTGTGCCAGTCATAGGCGCACAATTATACTCTGATTTCAAGCCATACGCCCCGTCGTCAGAGCTTAAATAAATGTCAATCCATGTGCCGCCGCCTAAATATACCATGCCCTCTGGGTTGCATTTTGGGCGGTGTCCCAGCGTCCATACAGAACGTGGCAAAATACCGTTGCTTACTGCGCTTTCCCAGCCCGTGCCAAAGATAACGCCGCTGCTGTTTACTGGCTGCAAGTTGTCGTCTACCTTACGGCATCTGCCATAATGAAAGCCGCCGATTTTGCGGCTGTTGCTTGCGTTCCAGCCGTTAGGGTATGTAGAATTAAGGGAAATTACATACTTTTCGTCCTCTGCATCTAATCTGCTGTCGCAGATATATACGTAGTAGTCGTTACCTACTGCAAAGGCGCTGCCTACGTCCAGATTAGCTGCGGTCAGCTTGCTTGCTGCCGTCTCAAAGATACCAGCACCGCCCACGGCAATTACGCAGCCCTCGGCTACTGTAATCTCGTCTGCCCCGCTTGCGTATAAATACTGGTTTGTCGGTGCTACAATGTCGCTGATAGTCGCCATTTTATTTACATTCAAAAGCGCCCTGCGGTCTGTCTTTGTAACGTCGTCAACTAATAATCTACTCATACTGTTTCAATACTCCTTTCAACGCTGTAATATCGTCTGCGGTCATGCCTGCCACGGTTGCCGCTGTTTCCAGTCCGATAAAGCCGCCTGCTGCATCAATGCCCTTAGAAAGCGTTAATACCGTTCTGTCGTTGGCTGTCTCGCCTGCTGCCTTTGCATCTTCGCTCTGGGTATGTGTAACTGCTGTTACCGTTCCCGTAACGCTGCCAGACACAAACGCCATGCCTGCTGCCGCCTCGTCGCAGTAATAAATAGTAACGGCTTTCTTTTCAGCCGCAGCCTCTACCACGGCGCAGTTAATATAGCGCTGCTTTTCCAGACTTTCAATTTTTGCCAGCAAGTCCGCTGCTGCCAGTTCTCCCGCTGCTACCATAGCAAGACAGTTATAGTAGTCCTCTTTGGTTTTCAGAGTTTTTGGAAATCCTTTCATAGTCTACCTCTTTTCTTAAAATGTATTTGCAAGATAGGAATTACCAATATAGGCAACTCCTAATACTGCCGTTTCCTCTGTTCTTTCGTATTGCTGGCTTAACCACGCTGCGCCCATGTAGCACAATCCTAAAACTGCATCATGGTTATAGTTAATGCCCCAGCCGTTTTCTACTGCCGTAAGCCTCTTGTCAAGCGCTGCCAGCGTCTCTTTTGTTTCGGTGCTGCTTGTCTCTGCCTGCTGTCGCAGCTCGTTTATCACGGCTGCCAGTTCCTCAATTTGCAGCTGCAAACTGCCCGCTATATCTTCCCCCAGCTTGTCCTTAATGCTCTCAAACCATGTGTTAAACTCGGTTTCTGCCTCTGACTGGAAAAGATTTATTTTAGCCATAAAGTCTGTATAGGCTTTTAATAGTTCCTCGTCCCAGTTATCCAGCGTGTTGCCAAATTCCGTATATCTTTCGTTAAACTGGCTCTCGTACTGTGCAAATAAGTTTTCGGTCTTGTTTATATACTCTTGGTACACTCCCGCAATGTCCTTAAGGTATTTTTCCATATCCCGCTTATATACGCTAAACTCGTCCAGTACCGCTTGACTGTAGATGCTAAAGAAGTCCGTAAACTGCTTTGTAAGTACGCTTGCGTCTATCTCTTCTACCGTTCCCTTTACGATACCGCACACGCTGCTATTAAATCGCTGGTCTGTAATGTTCGCTGTGCGTATTGCCGTAACGCCCTTGCCTACGTAAATATCTGCTAAAGCCAGCTCCCATATCTCCGTAGTACGTGTTACAGCTGTTGCCTGCGGCTTTGCAGACGGTGTACCTTTCAGCACGGCTAAATAAATATCACGCTGCGGCAAATCCCAGCGTACTACTACTCTGTCTACTCGGTTTTGTGCGCCCTCTGCCGTATCCAGCGTTATTGTATGGCTGGCTGGGTTTCTGAACGCATAGCCATTGATAAACGCATAGCCTGCATTTACCTTAATTTCCATGCCGCTATAGGCTATTACTTGCAGCCCGTCACTCGGTTTAGGAAAAACGCCGTTAGCAATGAACGTAGCAAAATACCACGCCCAATCCTCGGCTTTATATACCCTATCGTGGTCTATGGCGTTAAAAGGCATACTGTTTGCCATGTGCATTACCTCACTTTCCTAATTTTATCTACCAGAGTAGGCAGGCTGTCGCCAAACGTCGCCTCTATTTCCTCTGCGCCTTTCTGGTACGTTTCTGTTACTTCCGTTATCCTTGCGTCTATCTGTATCCCCCACTTATTTTCTTTGCAAGTAATTCTGTCCCCTATGTCAAAATCTGTCTTAAATTTAAGGTTTGAGTTGGTGTTAATGGTACTCACAAAGTTTATTGTTTTCCCGTAGCTTTCCAGCTCTGCCGCCCCTCTGGTCTTAAGCATCAGCAAATAGGTTGCCAGCGGTATTGTTATCTCCGTTTCCCCGCTCTGGTATTTCCTTGCTATGTCCGTGGCATCACAAAAAACCTCTTCCAATTCCAGCCCCGCAGCTCCCGCATTGTCTACGGTAACTAACGGCTGGCTGCCGCTGTCGTCGGCTGCTCCCTGCACATAAATAAAATTGCCGCAGTTTTCTATACTGGCGGTGTATTCCTGCTCGTTTACATTGTCAAACTCTCTGGAAAAGATGCAGGGTGTATTACCCTCGCTGTTTTTGGCTGTAAGGTCTTTGCCTTTATACAGATAAAAGCCGTATTTCTTCTCTCTTTCGTTAATCAGAATGTCATAGCCCAGCTTTCCAGCCTGCGCCCTTGCCTTAACCTCTTGGCTTAGCTTTGCGCATACCTCATTTGCATACTCTACTTGGCTGCCCTCTATGGTTTCCTGCTCCAAAATGGTAAACTGTGGAAACTGGCGTCTTGCTGCTGCCCTGCTGCCGCAGTTATTCGTTACCATAGTGTTAATAAGGCTCTGGTTGGTCGCTGTTGCCACTATCTGCGGGTAGATGCAGCGCTTATTAAGCCACCAGCTAAGCATATAGCCTTGTGCCTCTATCTGCTCTAACCCGTTCTCGTCTTTGGTAATGTGCTTATAGGTAATCTGCGCCGCCCTGCGCCATACGCCGCCTGCTGCATCTGTTACCTCTTTCTTTCCGTCATGCTTTACAATAATATTGCCCTCTACCAGCAATTTACTGTTGTTGTCCGTAATCGGCGCAAGCAGGCTAAACGTGCCTACGTCAAAATACTTAATATGCCATAGCAGGCTATCCAGCTCGTCTATTGCCCCCAGCGGCTCTATTGTGGTATCAAATACTCTAAGCTCCATAAATCACACTCCTAAATACTCTTTGTTGTAGAAAATGGAAACTTCCATAGAATTTACGCCGCTTTCTGCATCATATCTAAAGTTATTATCTCCAATGGCAAGCTGCATAAATGTACTGTCTACGTCTACATATCTGAAATAGTCCGTTTTCTGCCCGTCCCTTATCAGCGTAGCGCCCTTGCTGCCGTACTTCGTGTTTACCTCTATCACGTCGCCCGTTTGCATGGTTACATTCAGCTTAATAAATTCGTTTGTATCCACATTTAGCAGGATAGGGTTGGTAATTGTCCCCAGCGCCGCAAACCTTATACGCATACCCGTGGATACGTCGCCCTCGTTATAGCAATCTACTATCACGCTTTCTGCTCTGTATCCAAAAATCATGCTTTGCGGGTTGTCCTGCTCTATTTCACAAGGAAACTCCCACGCTGCTACCCAGCTCGCTATATCCTCTTTCTGCTCGTCCTCTTCCCGCCAGAACGGGTTAAGGCAGTCCAGCGGTATAGTAAACTCTATCAGTACCTCTTTGCGTGGTAATTTCGGCTCGCCATGCAGCCTGCAATTTATCACACGCTTAAAGCCGCCAAATTCATAGGTAAGCGTACCGCTAAGCTCTGGGTTAAAGACTTTAAGCAGCTGGCGGCGTAATTCGTATGCCTGCTGCTTGTCCCGTGTGTTGATATGCCCCACTATGTCTATGTCCCTTGCCTCGATACGCTGCCCTACGTAGGTGTCGCCATGCTGCCCCATGCTGTTAGTGCTGTAGACAACATTTGTAACGCCCGCTATGCCGTCTACGTCCTTACTTACGTTGCAATGGTATACGCTTTCTGTGCTAAGCTCTATGCTCTCGCCTCTCTCATTCGTATAAGTTAATTTTTCGTATTCCATAGGCTACACCGTCCTTGCTATCATTTTAAACTGCCTTGCCGCCTCTTTCTGCTGCTTAGCGTAGTCTGTGGTATTTGCGTAAATGTTCTGAATGACTGTAAAGCCGCCTGCCGCCCCGCCGCCTTTCGGTGTCGGTTTCTTCGGTGTTCCGTCGTCGTTAAAATCAATGTCTTTTCCTACGTTCACTTTAGCGCCTACGTCAAACTCTCTCGGTATGCTATCCTCAATCATTTTGTTTACGCTATCCATTTCATCAGAAAAGCCCACGCCGATACCTTGCGCCAGATATATACCCACCTCGTCACGCATCAGCTTAGACGGGCTGGCAATTCCAAATAAATCCTTTAGGAAGTCGGTAACACTTCCTACCCAGCCGCTTATTTTATCCTTTATCCATTGCGTACCGTTGCTTATACCGTTCCAGATACCCTCTACCATGTTCGTACCAAAGCCAGCAAACGTGCTGCCAATGTTCTTAAAGGTGTCGGTAATGCCAGAAAGTACGTTTTTCATGCCCTCTACCGCTTTATTTTTTACCTCTGTACCCCATGTGGCTACTTTGGTTACTGCGGCAGAAATGCTGTTGTAAATCTTTGTCGGTATCTCTTTAACCACGTTCACAACGCCAGTAACCATGCTATTCATTACCTCTTTGGCTTTGGTAAGCATATTGCTACCCCATGTAGCAACTTTGGTTACTGCACCTACAATGCAATTCCAGATTTTATCTGGTGTCTGGGTTACAATGGTTACAATGCCCGTAAGCATTGTGTTCATTACCTCTTTAGCTTTCGTTACCATGTTCGTACCCCATGTGGCTACTTTGGTAACTGCGCCTACAATACAATTCCAGATTTTTGCGGGTGTCTCTTTTACAATGGTTACAATGTTCGTAAGCATTGTGTTCATTACTTCTTTGGCTTTCGTCTGCATATTCAAGCCCCACGTAGCAACTCTGGTAACTGCACCTACAATACAATTCCAGATTTTCTGTGGTGTCTGGGTTACAATGGTTACAATGTTCGTAAGCATTGTGTTCATTACTTCTTTGGCTTTCGTCTGCATATTCAAGCCCCACGTAGCAACTCTGGTAATGGCATTTACTATGCCGTTCCAGATTTTCTGCGGCAACTCTTTAACGATATTGATAATATTCGTTACAAAGTCTGTTATTACGCTGCCGCCTTTTTCTTTCATGCTTGCGCCCCACTCGGCTATTTTGTTTATGCCGTCTGCTATCGCTCCCGCAATCTGTGCGGGCAGCTCTCCCAGCTTGGTAACAATGCTTATAACCAGCTCGCCTGCTGCCGATACGATTTTAGGCAGCCCCTCGATTAAGCCAGACACGATAGCAACGATAATTTGCGGTATTGCCGCAATCAGTAACGGTATGGCACTTATAATGCCGTCTACCAATGCTATCACTATGTCGCCTGCGCTTTCCAAAATCATAGGTATACCCTCAATCAGCGCATTTATGATGCTGGTAATAATCTGCGGCAGTTTCTCAATGATAACGGGCAGCGCTGCAATAATTCCATTCGCCAGCCCCGTAACCAGCTGTAATGCTGCATCTATCAGCATAGGTATGTTGTTAATCAGCGTGTCAACGATTGTAAGCACCGCATCTATAACGCTCGGTATCAGCTGTGGCAATGCCTGCCCCAGCCCCTCTGCCAGTCCTACAATAATCTGTACTGCGCCCTCTGCTATGGTCGGTATCAGCGCAACTATGCCATTCAGCAGGGCGGTAACAATCTCTACGGCACTCTCCGTAAGCGTCGGTATTGCCTCAATAATGCCGTTTACCAGTCCCGTAATTAAGTCTACGCCTGCCTGCACGATTGCTGGCGCACTCTCTACAATACCGTCCACCAATCCCGTAACAAGTTCTACGGCAACATTTGTAATCTGTGGCAGCATTTCTGCCAGCCCGTTTACCATGTTGCTTAAAGCGTCCCCAAAGCTCTGCGCCATTTTGCCTATGTCGCCGCCTGCTGCCGCTGCGCCCGCCTGCAATTCATTGGCAAACTGGCTAAAAATCGGTAGTGCCTGCTCTCCGATAGGCATAATAAAGCTGGTCTGTAATATCCTGCCTGCTCCCTGCATAGCCTCGCCGAATGTGTCATACTTAACGGCGTTAATCTGCCCCATAGCGTCTGTGGTCTTGCTTATCTGTCCCTCTACGTTCATAAGGGAAGTGCAGGCATCAGCGCCCATATCTTCCCACATAGTACCCATAAGCCCCACGCCTGCCGTGTATTGCAAGCTCTCGTCGTCGCAGTTCTTAAGCGCCTCGCCAATCTGGCTCATAGCCTCTTTTGCGCTGTCGCCGCCTGCTTGAAATTTGCTTACTACCTCGTCAGCATTAAGCCCCAGACTGGTAAGGTACTCATTGGCTGTGCCGTCGTTCATGCGTATGTTAAACTCCTTGAAAGCGTCGCCCATTTTGTCAATGCTCCATACGCCCGTTTCTGCTCCATTCTGGATAGAGTTAAACATATCCTCTGCACTTAGCCCCGCCTGCGAATACTGGTTACTGTACTCGTTGATAACATCCAGTAAATCCCCGTTCTGGTTAAGCCCGTTTTGCGCTCCCTGCGCAATAAGGTTATAAGCCTCTTCACTTGTCAAGCCAAACTGCTGCATAAGCTGCGTGGCAGCCCTTGTACTTTCCGCTACGTCCATATCGAACGTATCACGCAGGGTTAAGGCGTTGGTTGTCATTTTTTCCAGCTCGTCCGCTCCCAAATCGCCTGCCTGCTGCTTTATCTCTGCCATTGCTGCGGCTATATCCTCAAAGCCCTCGCCGTAATTGCCGTTATAGATATTCTCCATAACTTGCTTATACGCCTCGGCATCTTCCGTAGCCGTTCCCGTGGCTGCGCAAAAGTCATTAAGTGCGCCTTTGGCTGCATCTGCTTGGCTTACCGTATAGCCCAGCCCTGCTACTACTGCCGTGCCGATAGCTGCGGCTGCTGTCCCCAGCGCTGCTACGCCCGTTGACATTGCACCGCCCAGCCCGCCTAAAATGCCGCTTAAACCAGAAAACTTGCCGCCCGCACTCTCTGCCTGCTCGCCGCTTTCCTCTAGCTCCTGCCCCATTTCGTCTGCTGCTTTCTCTGCCTTTTCCAGTTCTGCTGCCGTCTTGCTTAATTCCTGCTCGGTCTTTACAAGCGCTGCTTTCTGGTAATTAAGCTGGGTTTCAAGTTTTTTGCTTGCCTCGCTGTTGTCGCCCGTCGCCTTTCTGCACTTTTCTAATGCTGCCTCGGTTTCTTTTACCTTTTTCGCCTGCTCGTCGTATGTCTTTTGTAATACTGTCTGCTTAGCTTTCAGCGCATCTGCGCTGTTGGCATTGTCTTTGTATTCAGCCGTTACAAGTTTCATTTCCGAATTAAGCACTTTAAGGGTGCTGTTAATTTCCTTGCAGGCTGCCTTATACTCTGCCTCTCCGTCAAAGCTAAGCCGTGTTTTTATATTCTGTGTCTTATCAGCCATAAATTACAGTCCCCCTAGCGCTATGTCTATGTCGTCCATTACTTCTGTTGCGGCTTGTGGTGCTGCTGCCCGCTCCTGCTTGAAAATGTGCGGGTTGTATTCCTTGTGGTATCTGAATAGCTTAGTAATCTGGTACGGCGTTTTACGCCATGCCTCACGCTCTCTGTACCCCAAAAGCACCATTGCTATATACAAAAGCCGTGCAGTATCTAACTTTCCTGCACGGCTTGACTGTTTCCCTCTTCTGTTGTTTCCGTTTCGTCCTTATTCTCGTCCTGCGCCTCTTCGTCGCCTGCTGTACCCTGCGCAAACGATTTAAAAATAGCGCTCTGCACTTCCTGCAAATTGCCTGCGTGTATCAGTCTGCCTACTCTCTTCTCGTCAAGCATCTGTGCGTTTTCGTCCTCTGCTAAAAGCCCCTCATTGATAAGCAGGGTAAGTAACCAGCGTGTATCCTTAAACAAATTAGGGTTTTTATCGTTAAAAACCTCGCTTAATTTATCATAGCCGCCGAATTTTCCCTGCACTTCGTCCAATGCGTTAAGCGAAAAGAGTAACCCGTACTCTTTCCCGTTAAGTGTTACTGGATATGCTCCGCTTTTTAATGCGCTCATGCTAATAAATTAAGGCGCAGCCTGCGCTACGCCTTTCTCCTTTCCTCAATTATGCTGTTGCCATTTCCTCTGCTGGCTCTGGTACTTCTGTAAACCATGTTGTAGCTGCTGCCTCTGTTTCCAGTCCTACAAAGTCAGCTTTCCACTTACCGTCTTTCTTTCTCTTGTAGAAAGTGGCGGTAATTTCTGGCGTATTAAACTTGATGCTTTCGCCCTTTGTCTCGTACTTTTCGCCCGGCACTTCAAACTTACACTTAAGCAGCCAGATATAGCGGTACTTACCGCCCGTCTTTGCTGCTCTAAAGCCGATAGCCAAAAATGGCGGCTCGTCGTTCCCGCCAGCCCATACAACCTTATTTTTGTCTACCATTTGCCCCAGTACCTCTGCAATGGTTTCTGGTGTAAGGTCTTTAATGCCTAACTTTAATGTACCGTTCGTAAACTCTTTTGCGCTCTCGCTTAATGCGTCGTCGGCGTACAAGTCTGCGGTAGCTGTCTTTACGGATAAATCGGCGTTCATAACCTCTGCCAACTTCTTAGGCGCTCCGTAAGTCTCTGCCCCGTCTGTTTCCGTGCATACTGCATAATAAAGGTCTTTCAATCCTAATGTCATTTTCTTGTCACTCCTTTAAAATTTCGATTGTGATAGGTACAAGCCAGTACCCCGTTTCTGTTTCGTAATTTTCAGCATCTACGCTGTTAATGTAAGCGCCTGCTGCTTGCAGCACTTCCAGCGTCTTTGCTAACTGTGCCTCAAAGTCTCCCTTGTGAAATAGCGTAACTCTGTATAGCTCCCTGCCGCTGCTTTCCGTATCGTCAGCGTTTACCGCTGCGCCTTTCAGCAACCGCAAAAAGGTATAGTATGCTGGTGGCTTTTTCTTCCCAGTATATACGCCTCTTTCAGCTGGCAGCCCCGCACTCTCTAATACCTCTTTTAAGCTATCCATTCGTCGCTTTCTCCCATTCTTCCAGCTGCGCTGCTATTACTTTCTCTTGCGCTTTTTCGTTCGCCGTAGTCATATACGGGCGGGCGGCTTGGCTGCTCGTCCCATATTCTGCCACAAAGCCGATAGTAGCATAGCGCACATTGCTTTTATCGCCTTTTCTGTCGTTTCCGTGCTTGGCTCTGCCCTGCGGGTAAACCTCTACGTATTTCTCCGTATCGTCTCCCTTTATGGCTGTAGCCTTAATGGCATTTATAAAGCCTGCCGTTTCCTCAATCCCCATAGCCTTTGCCTCTGCACGCTGCGCCTCTACCAGCACGGCTGCGCCTGCTTTCAGCATCTTAGGGACTGCCTCAACTGTCGCCTGCTCTCTGTTGCTAAATGCCTCTATAGCCTCTTCTAAGCCAACGGTTGTAAAATCTCCCATACTTACGCCCTCTCTTCCTTGTGGCGTAGGTCGGTTAATGTAAGCTCTATGGTGTCGTCGTCTATGTCATACGTCTTAAGCACAAAAAAGCGTTTCCCGTCCATATCCTTTACGGTATCCTCGCCCTCATAATCTACCTTATGTACGTCATATTTTGCCTCTACCACTTTGCCCGTCTGCTGGCTCTTAAAATACTCGCTGTAGCCTACTGATTTCTTATTAGCAAAAACAGTACGCCTGCTCTCTTCTGGCTGCTCTGCAAAACCGTTTTTATTTACCCTGCTTTCGCCCTCTGTCTCTTTAATAAGCGTCAATTCGTCTACCCAGTTCGCCACTCTATACCTCACTTTCCCCGCTGTCGGTGTCCGTTTCGGACACTTGCGGCACTGTGTTGTATTCCCCAGATAACGCTAAGCGCATCTTAAGTGTGTCGTATGACTGTCTAAACTTTTCCGCATTATTGTTAAAGCCAAATTCTGCCTTGCAGTATAGCGTAATTGCTCTAACAATCAGTTTATCTGTCTCATTTATCACTTTTACGCCGTCGTTCCGCAAATCAGCCTTGCAAGCTCCTATACAGTCCTCTATTTCTTCTGTGATTTTTGCGCTAGTGCTGCTGATACGCAGCGCTGCACGCATCTTTTCTGTTAATGTTGTGGCATCTGCTGCCATACCCTGCACCCTCTTTCTGGAAATGCAAGCGGGCTGCGTTGCCGCAGCCCTGCTGTGTTATCCCTTAATTTTGGCAACCTTTGCAGCTACCAGCTCGTCTGCTCTGGCTTTATCTACTGTAAAGGTTTCCCCAGTATCCTTAATCTGGTTAAGCTGCTTGTCTAAGTAGCGTTTTGTAACCTCTACCTTTACCTTGCCTGCGGCTTTTTCCGCAGCCTCTTTAGCTGCCTGCTCTGCTGCCTCTTTAGCTGCCTTTTCGGCTGCCTCTTTCTCTGCTGCCTCTTTGGCTGCCTGCTCTGCTGCTGCCTTTTCCTCGTCTGTAAGCTCGCTTTCGTCTGGTACGTCTACCTCAACTGCTGCGCATCTGGCGGCAATCTCTGCCTTTGTACCCTCGTCGCTTACTCCCAGCTTTCTTGCTAAGTCCTGCAAATCTTCTTTCTTGTAGCTTTCCAGCTCTTTAGCGTCTAAATGTCCTTTCATGCCTTATACCTCGCTTTCCCTACGCTTATGCAGACGCAAGTTTTTTGATAACAACTAAGCTGTTCTTGTCAACTACCTTACCGTCTACAAGCATAATGCCTTTAGTTACCATATCGTCTGTATCGTTGTCCTCGTACTTCTTTACGCCCATTGCATAGTTGGTGTTAAGTACGTAATCCTTGAAATTGAAAAGGAAAGCAAACTTTGTGCCATCCGCAAGAGACGTAGCAAAGCTGGTTACGTAATCGCAGCATACTACTGGTCTGCCTAAAAGTGTTCTTTCTGGTTTTCCTGCAATGCCGTAATTTACTCTGCCGATAGGCTGCCCGTTGTTGTCGGTCAAGCCGTAATACTGCATAAAGGTTTTCTTACTCATGCACCATACAGCGCCGTTTTCGTATGCCTGCGGTAATGCTGCCTCTGCTGCGATAAGGTCAGCGTATGCAGGCGCTGCGCTTTCGATTTCCTGCCCTGCTGCTGGTGTTTCTGCTAAAATTCCTTTTGGCTTGCCTGCGCCGTCGCCGTCAATAATGGACTGTTCTAACGCCTTAGTCATTGCCTCTACAATGTTGTTAATAAGCAATGTTTCAAAGGCGCTAATTGCCATTGTGTCAACTTCCAAAGATACTGCTACAGCGCAGCGTAACTTATGGTATGCAAAGGTAATCATGCCGTCTTTTGCAATGTTCTTTTTCTGTTTATCGCTGCCTGCACCCTCATTTACCCATGTTGCGGTAGGCTTAACGGTAGATACTGGAATGGATACGCCGCCCTTGTATGCTGTTCTGGTTACAAGTGCCAAAATCATACCCGTACTTTCCAGTTTTTCTACAATCTGGTTAAGCACGGTTGTAGGAATGGTAGCGCCCACGTCGGTAGTGGTGCTTACTGCATCTGCTCTGTATTCCGCAGGAATTGCTACGCCACGGCACACATACTGCATAAACGCTTTTCTGTATGCCATGCTGCCGTATTTGTCCTGCGGCTCATTGCCGCCCTCGCCGCCTGCTCCCTTAAAGTTTCTAAGTACGGTAGGCTCTGTGCCGTCGCCGTCGTCGCCTACTGGCTCGCCGTTTGCAATTCTTGCAAGCAGCGCTGTACGCTTTTCAGCCGCAGCCACAATAGCTGCCCTCTCTTCCTGCAAAGCTGTTACCTCTGCCTCTAACGCTGTAATCTCGTCCTCTTTCAGTTCTGCTGCTCTTGTGGTAAGCTCCTGCTTAATCTGTGCTAATCTTGCCTCGATTTCCTTTAATCTCATTGTCTTAAATCTCCTTTTCTGGTTTTTTCTTATAAACTGGCTCTAATCTTTAGTAGCTGCACCCGTCTGTTAAGCAACTCCTGCTTTTCTGCCTCATAACTCCTACGGGCAAAATTACGGGCGCTTATTTCAGTATCGCCGTTTGCTGGTATACTCACGGCTGATACATCATAAACCTTTTTAATTTTTAATATTGTTCTGGTGTGTGTCGCTCTGTCGTAGCTTTCCTCTTTAACGGTAAAAGCCCACGACATTTTAGTTATCATGCCTGCGTCAATATCTTGGTACAGTCCCCTTGCTAAATCTGTCCTGCCTAAATCGGCAGCAACTAAAAGCCCCTTATGGTCTGGGACTAAAATAAGCGTCTTATTTGACTGTCTGGCAAATACCCTGCCCTCATGGTCGTACTGCATGATAACGTCGCTCATATCTGCGCCGTCCAAAGCGTGTGCGTCTATTCTTTCGTAAAATTTCACGCCGTCCAGCTCATACAAAAGATATGGCTTGTCAAACGTGGTAGCGTAGCCCTCTACGTAATAGTCCGTATCTATCCTCTTTGCTGCCTGCTGCACCGATAGCGGCGCTGCCAGCGCTCTATATTCTCTTTCCTGCTTAATCGGCATCATTTACACCCTCTTTCTCTTCTGGCTTATTTCCCTCATTTGTCGGCTCTTTTGGCGGCTCGTTGCCGTCCTGCGGCGGCTCTGCTGCCTGCTGCCCTGCTGGCGGCATCTGCTGTATAATAATCGGCTGCTCGCTATGCTTATTCAGCTCGCTTACTTCCGTATATTCCTTGCGGATATAATACTTATCGCCGTCCTCTACGTGCGCCATGTTCCAAATATCCATAACGCCGTTTCGGTTTAATAATGCACGGTCAAATAGCTGCGTGCTTACTTGCAGCTTAGTTGCGTTAGAGGCATATTGCAGACGGTTTGCGCTAAAAGTAATGGCGTTGCCGTGCGCAAGCTCCCGCTGCGTAAACGTCATATTTGACATAACAAGCGATAGCTGGATAGCGAACGGCTCTATTTTTCCCTCATAGTAGGCGTTCCACGTTTCCTCGTTAAATTTATTCTGCAATATATCCATGTTTGTACCAAAATGCGTGCATACGCTGTCTTGTATTTGCTGCATCTGCAATGCGTTTGGCGTGTATGGCTTACTCTCTATCTGCTTAAGCTCGCTAAATTTGTTGTCGTAAATAATCATGCCGCTTTTGTTGTCGGCGCTTAAGTTTTCCTCTGTAAATCGTTCCCGCTCTTTCTTTATATCCTCTGGTTTTAGCATATTTGCCACCTTTGCCAGAAAGCGGATACTTGCAGAGTTTTTAACGGCGTTTACGATACCCTCATTTTGCGTATGTATCAGCTGCATAGTCGGCTTAAGCGTGTCGTTCGGCTCTCCAAAAAGGTCGTCGTTATACTCAAAATCCGTCATAATTCCCACCTTTTCAAACTCAATAGCCCCATGCTCGCCATTTGCAAACAGATAACGTAGGTATACCCGCCCTGCTGCCTCTACTACCTCGCAGCGCTGCGCCCTTAGAGGATACCAGCCGCACAAGTTGCCGTACTTGTCCTCTATCGGCACAATAAAAGCGGTGTGTTCCACCGCTAAAATAGTTGCCAGCCTCTTAATAAATTTCGTTGTATCCATGAAATAGTTAGGCTTAAATTGTAAAACTCTTTCCAGATGCTTATAGGCGCTGCCCGTAATCTCTGGCTTTAGCTTGCTGCAATGTGTCGCAAAGCTGTTAATTGCTACTCTGGTTAAATCCATTTCATATACGCCGCCATTAAAGCTCGTAAACGTAGGGCTGTAGCCGTTCAGCATCTTAAAATAGCTGTCTATTACCCGCATCTGTTTACCATGAAACAGATAATCTAAAAATTTCATGCCGCTTACTCTCCTTTCTATGCAGCGTTTTTAAGCAGCTCGCCGCACTCTTCCCAGTATTTCTGCCTTACGGTCATTGCATCTATGACAGATACAAAGCCGTCAATATGCGCCCGCTGCTCAATCTTAATCGGTCTAAATTTCCTTGTTTCCATGTTGTGCTTAAGCGCAACATTTAAAAAGTGCGTCTTTAGTAAATTGTTGTCGGCAATCTTAAAATTACCGTCCTTTATGATACCCTCAAACTCCCGTATAACGGGTGTAAGGTTTTCCCCTTGAAAAACGTCGTCCATGTGAAAACCATAGTTTGCCATATCTGTAATAAGGTACTGGGCGCTGTATCTGTCGTAGCCTATCTTTAGCGGTCTTATGCCGTAGTTTTCCAGCAGCATTGTAAACCAGCCGTATACGTCGTGATAGTCTACGTAATTCTCGCCGCTTAAGGTAATCAGTCCCTTTTTAACAAAAATGTCATACGGCACGCCGTCCGTAGCCTGCAAATACTCTACCCTGCCCCGTGGCATAAAGAATTGAGTAAACGCATATAATTTGCCCTCTTTCTCAATTACCACGCTGGCTGCTGTTAAGTCGGTTGTCTGGCTTAAGTCTATGCCGCCTACGGCGTAACAGTCCCTAAAGTCCTCTAAGGTCTTTTCAATGCCTGCGCCGTCCACGGTTGCATATTCCAGCCATGCAATAGAGCTGTTTTGCTTAATATTGCAGTATTTTGTTAAAAACTCTGCTTTCTTGCTTAAGCTGCTTTCTGCTACCGCTATTTCATCAACAAAAAAGCTCTCTTTAACCGATACGCCCATATTAGGGTTAGCCTTTTTCAGCTCTTCTATATCGTTCCACTTTTCTACGTCGTCTATCATGTAGAGGAATGGTAAAAGCCTGCGCTCTTTGCTGTTGCCCTTTAAAAAGCTGGTGCTACGTTTCATTAGTTCATCATATATGCTGTCGTTAATATATCCCGCCGTACTAATGCTTAAAATCATAGGCTGTGTACGTGCGCCTAACGCAGATTTCATAACCTCATACTGCTTAAGTCCAGCGTCCCCGCTCCATGCTGCCATTTCGTCACAAACTACCAGCTGCGGGTTAAATCCGTCAGACTTCTTAGCGTTAAATGCGATAGGCTTAATAACCGTGTTTGTCTCGGCTATGTAAATATCGCTGCGGCGTTTCTTTGCCAGTTCTGCTAGTTCCTCTTCGGCTTGTACCATTTGATAAAATCCGTCATATACTAGTGCCGCTTGGTCTAATTTTGGTGCTAAACAGTATATCTCCTGCCCGTATTCTGGCTCTAAATATGCCATATAGGCAATTATTGCAGAGGCAAATAAACTCTTGCCGTTTTTTCTGCCAATTACAATAAAAATTTCACGAAAAACACGTATTTTTTCTGCATCTTGTATGCCAAAAATGACAGAAACTATAGCTTTTTGCCATAGTTCCAGTTTCAGTAAATCATTGCGCCCCTTGCTGTGGTGGCAAAAATTCTCTATGAATTTTATAGCCTTGTTGGCTGCCTTTGCATTAAAAAAATATTCCTGCTTTTCCAGCCCGTCCACAATGATTTTATATATTGCTTTTATCCACTTTCCCGCCGTTATTTCGCCGCTGTTAATCTTGGCGTGGTACTCATAGATATAATTCTTATACGGCAGCACTCCCGCTTATTCTTCCCGCAGGGCTGCCAGCCTGCTTGTCTTGCGTTTTGCTGCTGGCACTAATTCTGTTAGCTGCTTAATAATTGCTGCATAATTCTTGCTTAAGGCTATGTATGTCTCTGCCTCTGGGCTTTTCTTTGTGCCGTACTGGTTCTCGCCATTTTTATACTCACTCGTCCAGCCGTCCTGCTCAATTTGCGCCTGCAAATCGTCCAGCTCAATGCTCATAAATGCAGCCTTTTCTATCAGCGGCGTTACTAACTTTTTCTTATTTTCGTCAAGTTCCTTAAAATCCCTTTAAGTCTGGTTTTCTCGGACTTAATACGCTGTTCTTTTGTTTTTCTTTCTTTGTTGCCATTCCTTTACCCCGCTTTCTGTTGCTGCTCCTGCACCACACCCCTACACCACGTATGCGCACGCCCGCAGGGTATTTTTAGAGTATCCCCTCGGTATTTTCCCCTTTAATTTTGTTTCTGATAGGGGGGAGTATGCCGCCTGCTGCATCAAATCTGTATCGTAACGTCGGCTCGTGCTTATGATGCTCTTTGTTATGGCAATCTTGGCACAATGCCTCTAGGTTATCCCAGCATAGCGTTACGTTCGTATCGTTAATGTTGTCTCTGGTTATGTACCGCTTATGATGCACTATCTTTGCAGGCTCGCCGCAGCGCTCGCATATATAATCTTGTGACATTAAGTAAGCGGCTCTGGTTTGTTCCCATGCCGCCGATAAATAAAAGTTCTTAGCCCATGCTTTCATACTGTCCCTCTCCTTTCCCTTTCATTCCCCAGCGCCCTAAGTTTCATGCGCTGGGTGGAGGCTAAAGAATGAAAACAAAAAAGAGTAGGTAACTGCTGCCGCATCTGCACGGCTAAGCTATTGCCTACTCTTTTCATGTTACCATTATAACCTTTTGGAAATACCATGTAAACCCCACGATTTTACCATGATATTCCCGCACCGTCTCTGCCGTGCTTAAATACCAGCTCTCTTACTGGCACGCCTGCTGCCCGCAGCTGCTCATATATTTCCTGCAAATCCCGCCTAAACCCGTCTGCGTAAACTGTCGGTACTGGCATATATTGCCGCTCCGTAAATGGGTTGTCTGCGTATGCCCTTGCATCTGATATGCCGTATATAAGCAGCGGCTTGCTCTGGTCTATCAGTAATCGCACTATATATGCAAGTGTTCTACCGTGCCGCCTGCCCTCTGGTGGCTGCCATATCCCAGTTATGATATACAGCCTTTGCCATTCGTAAAGCTCTAAATTTAACGCCTGCTCTATATGCTCTATCAGTTCCGCTGCTGCCTGCCGCTCTTTTGCCGCCTGCTTTTTCTTCCTGCGCCTCTGTATCCATGCCTTTATTATCTCAATCATTTACTTTGCCCTCTCTTCATCAATGCCCCAAAGCAATACCGAAAGCTCGTTGATAATGGCAGTTACCCAGCGTCTCGGTGTATTCTTGCCCGTTTCCAGTTCCTCTGCAATTTCCGCATAGTCCTTACCCTGCATAAAATACAGCTCAAACGCCTTATACTCTACCTCTCTGCCTGCCGCCTTGCGTCTGCGCTCTATCTCGTCTACCGCCTTGTCTATGTGTGCTGTCATAATCAGCGTTTTAAAGCGGCTGCGTCTTACGCTCTCCAAATATGTGCGCTGCTGCTCGTCCGTCATTCCGCAAAGTTCCAGCTGCGTACCGTCGCTTATGGCGTTCTCAATGTGAAAAACTGCGTCTCTGTAGCATTTCATAAGCGTAAAGGTATTGTGGTACTTGTCCCTCTTCTTTTCTTTCTCTTCCTGCTTTTTAAACTCTGCTACTGCTGCCTTTGCTGCTTTCTGTATCAGTTCCTCAAAATCAGCCGCAGGAAGTGCTACCCATTGCTCGCCCTCTGGCGCTCCTGCTGTCTCTTCACTCTCTGGCTTTATCTCTGTAGCCAGTCCCTTAATTTCCGTCTCTTTTTCCTGCATCTAAATTACCTACCTTTCGCTTTTAGTTAAACGGCAGCTCGTCGTCTACGCCGTCTGGGATATTCATAAAGCCGTCGTTATAATCTGGCTGCTGCTCCGCTGCCGCTCTTGCCTCTGCCTCTGCCTTTGTTTCTCCAAAACCTACGTTATTTGCCACTACCTCTGTGTAGTAAACTTTCTGCCCCGTTCTCTGGCTGTCGTAGCTGCCCGTTTTAATCTTTCCCGTTACCTCTGCCTTATTTCCCTTGCTTAACCATTTGTCTACCCATTCCGCAGTACGTCCAAAACACTTGATATTTATAAAATCCGTTTCCCGTCCGTCGTCTACTGCCAGCGTAAAGCGTGCAATGGCGGTGCTGTTATCCTGCCCGCCATATCTAAGCTCTGGGTTTTTCGTCAATCTTCCAGAAAGTGATACGTTATTCATTTGCCTTGCCCCTTTCGTTAATCTCTCTAAGCTGCTGCCAGATGCTTACCAGCAGCAATGCAATAACCGTAAGTAAAATATTAGTCATTTTCTGCCTCTCCTTTCTCGCACGGTGGAAACGGGCAGCTTTTGCAGTCTGGGTTTTCGCACTTGCCACCGTTTCTGTCTCTAAGCAGTTTGTATGGCAGTATCCAGACTGGCGCAGTAATCAAAATTGCCGCTTTTACTGTTGTTATCAGCAGCCATATTGCAACTGCTACCGCCGCTCTTGCAAATTCTTCTACGCTCTCTACTATGTCGTCCATAAAATCAAGCATCTGTAAACGCCCCCTCGTCGCAAAATGTCAGCGCCGCTGTAAGCCCGTCCGCTACGCTCTGCCTCTTTTGTATCCGTTCTGGATAATTAAGCCTCATGTGTTCTAAATGGTCTTGCTGTAAAATTTCCGCTATTTTCTCGGCAGCTCTCCTGCTGTTTGTGATTAACTTAAGCTCGCTACTGCCGTCTAATGCGTTATTTTCATATACGCCGTAGTCGCATACTACTGGTTTTACTTCCCAGCTAAGCACATTGCCTTTAATCTCTAATGGCTGTATGCCGTCTGCCACATTCTTAAAAACTGTACCCGCTCCGTCGCAGGCGCTACCCATTGCCCGCATGATACTTGCCACAGCATCTGTTAAGGCATTTGCTGCCCTGCTTATCGCCCCGCTAAAGTCGGTATATGTAATGGTGTCTGCCAGATGCTTAAGCGCACGCTTTGCAGCTTTGCGCTGCTTTCTCTTGTCTATGCTGGCTGGTGGGTTTACTCCGTGACGCTTTTTATAGTTCTTTTTCCATTGTCTGTACTTCATACTCCCGCCTCGCTTTCCTGCTTAATCTCAATACGCCTGCTGCCGTTCTGCTGTATAATCGCCTCTACGTGCAGATAGGCAGGCAGCAATATAACGCTGCCCGCTCTTAACTGGTAATCAATACTCTTGCGCATCTTCTCGTATTCTTCGGCTCTAGCTGCTACCTTGCAGCCTAAAATAATTGTAAGCTGCTGCGTACTCTTCTTTTTCCGCTGTCGTCTGTTCATTGCCTGCCTCGCTTTCTGCTGCCGCCTGCTCCTGCTGCCATGTTTCTATATCCTGCTGCCCCTCTATCTGTCCGTCGTCTGCTATCGGCTCTTCTGGGTGCTGGCAGCGTATCATAATGTCATGCAGTAAATATAAATCGTCCTCGCTTACTTTATCTGCCTGCTGCATAATCGCTCTGGCGGTAAATACTACCCATTCTGTATTATTCCAGTCTTTCTGCGGCGTGTCCGTTTCGGACACCTTAAGCACCGCATCTGCGGCAGCCTTTGTGGCAGCGCTCACGCTCTCTTTTACCCATTCACGCATAACCTTTGCGTGCTGGGCTGCGATTTCTGCCGCCCTTGCCTTTTCCTCTGCCTCTGCCTGCTTGCGCTCGGCTTTCTCTATCTCCTTTTCTGTCTCTTCCTGCTGCTTTTCGTAATCGTGCTGCGCCTCTTCGGCATCTGCTGCGGCTTTGGCTGCTGTTTTCTCTGCTACCTTAAGGGCTATTTCCTTTGCCCTTATGTCCTCGCCTGCTGCTGCTTGGTTTGCAATGGCTCTCTGCTCTTCTGGCGGCAGCTTTGCAGCCTCGTAGGCAGCAGTAATACCCATGTTGCCATTTTTCAGCTGCTCTTTAACCTCTGGCGTGGCATTGTTGTTAATGCTCTCCATTCTGGCTACGTTAGTGCTGCTCTCATTCAGCATAGCTGCGATTAAATCACGCATCTTGCCTTGAATTTCTAACCCGTCCTCTTCTTTGGCTCTGATAAGCGCTGCTTTTGTACGCTCTACTAATCTGGTTTTTTCGTAAGCCGTAAGCGGCTGCGTGTATCCGTTGCCTGCCAATAACGAAAGCTCATACATAGCCTCGCTCATATCCTTGTAGCGGTATAGCACTTTCTCATACTCTTTGTGTCCCCGCTCCAAATTAAAAATATTAGCAGCGTTTCTGCGGTGTCCGTCGATTATTCTAAATTCTCCGTTTACCCTCGCCAATACTGTAGGCTGCTCCTGCCCTACGTGTAAAAAGCTGTCTGCCAGCTCTTCTATGCCCTCTAAATTCTGGTGCGTGTTCTCGTCCGCTGCCTTAACCTCATACGGGCTTAGATAAATTTCGGTGTACTTATCCACCGTGCCTGCTGCCGTTCCTGCTTTGCTCTTTGCGTTCAAAATGTCATTTATACCAAACTTTGCCATATCCTTTACCTCGCTTTCTTAGCTGTAATCTCTTGCGAATGTTGCCGCAAATCCTCGTTTAAATGTGTCCCAGTCCTCTTGTTTTCCTACTCGGTAGTATTTAATTATCTGCTTGTGCTTTTCATACGTTCTGCCTATGCAGATACCTAACCCTCTATCTTCTTTTATCCAGAATATACGTAAATCTTCGTGCATTTCGTAAATGCTGCTTTTGTACGCCTGCCTGCTTTCCACTCTTTCAATGCAGTATGTAAAAAAGTCGTTCCAGCTTTCCGTTGTCATTTCCTGCATATACTCTGGGTAAGAGTTATATTTTGAAAATGCCATATTGCTACCTCGCTCTCCCCGTATACTCGGTTATAAATCTCTTGTAGTCCTGCGCAGCTCCGCAGCATGGGCTATACTCATAAATCGGCTTTCTCATAAAAGAGTTTTCCGCTACTTTTCTGGAATATCTGATAACGCCCAGTATGTTATATTTCTCTGTATCTTGCTGCTGCTTTAACCATTCCACGCCTGCTGCCTCTCCGTCCGTGTTCTGGTATACAGTAACCAATACGCCACGCATCTTAAGCGACGGGTTAAGCGCCTTTGCGTCCTCTATCTGCTCTGCTACAATATCCAGCCCCTCTAATGCGTCCTCGTCAATCTTTACGGGTACTATAACCTCGTCCGTAATTGCCAGCGCATTTATGACGTTAAGCCCTATGTCTGGCGGGTTATCTATGATGCAGTAATCATATTTGCCGTATATGGTGCAATCTCCGTAATACTGCACCCTTGCGTATACCAGCGCTTTGTATCGCTCTATCTGGTTTTCGCTTTCCTCTTTGGTTAAATTCCATGTAGCCCCAAAAAGTGACATATTAGCCGCCACAATGTCTATGCCGTCGTAGTCGGTCTGCTGTATCAGTTCCTCTGGCTGCTGCCAGTCCCCAGAAAGCAGCTTTGTTATCGGTGCTACGCTTTCGGCATCATATCTGCCGTATGCCTTGCTTAAGTTCCCCTGCTTGTCATTATCCAGCAGCAGGACTTTGTAGCCTCTGCGCCATAGTTCATACGCTATGTTTGCCGCTGTAAAGGTTTTACCTACGCCGCCTTTAAGGTTTAAAATGCTTATTGTTTTCATTCCTTGCCTCACTTTCTGCGCCTGCCTCTAGCGCAATGTAATAGTTTCCTGCTCTTTTGTAAGTTCCTCTGGGTGTAATAAATATCTTTCTATCAGCTCTGCCGCCAGCTGCCAGCTGTAGCATATCGCTGTATAGTGTCCCTGCTGCTGCAAGAATTTTAACCAGCTTTTCTGATTGGCTGTAGTTGTATTGCTGCCCGCCTTAAGCTCTATGTAAAGCCCGTGGTACTCGCCCCTCGGTACTGGTAGCACAACGTCTGGCACGCCAGCTTTTACGCCTTGCCTCTTAAGCGCTATTGCTGTTGCCTTGTCCCTCTTGCCGCCGTTCGGTACGTGATGCAGATATTCAAGCTCTGGCATACGCTGCATATTGTATCCAGCCCAGCTAAATAGTGCCTCTTGGTGTCCGCTCTCGTCGTCCAGTCTAAAGTTTCTCATTTTCTCGCCTCTCCTTTCTGGCTGCTCATAACCTCATTGCTGCATAAGTCGTAATACTCGCACCATAAGCAGCAATGCTTACAGCCTTTTCCTCTCTGGAATAACCAGTATTTAAGTTTTTGTATCATTTACGCCACCGTCCCACTCTTCAAAACCTTTCATAATCTCGCCTGCTACGTAAAAGCAGAAAAGCCCCAGCGCCACAAGCTCCAAAACTGCTGCCACTATGATTATCACTATTGCTGCTATAATGGTTTTCATCTTATCCCCCCCCTCGTCTCTAATTTCACTAACGTATATCTGAAATAGCCGTAGCCGTAATACTCTGGGCTATGTACTCCCTTGCTTATGCTGTTTTTATCCACGTAGTAGCCTTTAATCTCTCTCGGCTCTGCCTTAAACCACGCTCTATCTGTAATTATTTTTATCTCTGGCTCTGGTCTTACTAAATTCTTGCTACAATTCCAGCGCTTGCCTTGTAGCGCCCCGTCCTCTTCTGTTCTGTGCTTATCGGTGTACTTGATAAGATAAGCTGCCAGCTCTGCATAATTTCCGCTGTCGTCCAGAGGAAATACCTTTACTCTGTTATGCCCCTCATAGGCTTTGTACCAGCAGCGCTGCAATATTTCTGTATCAATCTTGTTAATAACTAAGTGGTGGTGGCGTGCGCCCTTTTCGCCTATCTCCATAACGTGTATGTACTTAAGCGGTATGCCCTGCTTTTTACATTCCTTGCGCAGCTCCCGCAAGAATACGTCTATGTCTTTACGCATCTGCTCTTTACTTCGTGGCTGCTCTCCTTTTCTCCGTATGTAGTCCAGCACTAAATGATAGTCCCCGTATCCAAAGTTAGCATTTATCAAAATCCTTAACTTTCTTTCTGCTTGTCTGGTATTTACCTTTTGCTGCTGCTCTTTGGTCGGCTTTACTTTGTCCCCTCTCTTTATCCCCTGCTTTTTATATCTGCTGGTAAAATAGCGCTCTATTTCAATGGTCTTGCCTGCCCTTGTTATCCTCTCCACGTATGGCATCTGCTTACCCCCTTGTATGTCTATCTGGTCGGATAGTTAATACTTTTATCAAGTGATAAGACGGGCTGCCGCCCGTTGATTTTCCTTGATTTTCTGCCATACTTCGCTTATAATATTTTTAGGTAATTAAAGCTGTATAGCTTAGCCCCTATGGTATTCCCATACCGTAGGGGCTTTTACTTTATCCATTTGTAAACTGTGCTTTTGCATATTCGTATGCCCTCTGGTAAGGCTCTCTGCAATCATAGCCAGTACAGCTATGTAAACGGCTGCCTGCGCAGAAACGGCAGCAATGCAGCTTTGCGTAATCGTTTGCCATTGCATCTGCCTTACGCTCTTCGTGTTTCAACTTCTCACGCAGCTTATCTGCGTTTACTACTTCAATCCCCAGCTTGTCCGCTGTCTGTATCTCCCTGCTCATACCCTCGCTGATACCGTATTTAATACCCGCTATCACAAAATCGCAGCCCTTAAGCAGTTCTAAGCCTGCTGCCAGTCCCGCTGCCCTTTCTTCTGGGTTGTCCTCGTTTAAGCATTGTGTCATATATAAATGCGGCGTAATCGGCACTAAGCCCGCCATAATTGCGCTGCGTGTCAATGCCTGCGCATAATCTATGTTTCTATCCAGCTCGGCGCTGTCCTTTGCCCTATATGGGCTGCAAATATAAACTCTTTTCATACGTTACCTCTTTTGCTTTCATGCTCTGCCCTTGCCTGCTCATTTCCTGCCAGAATACTTGCAAGCTGCATAATCTCGTCGGCGCTGGTCTTATCCAAAAAGCCTGCGTCTCTACAGCAGCTACAGTACCCGCATACCGTCATAAATCTGTCGTACACTTCCTGCGGCGTTTCGGCTGCCTTAAAGCTCTCTATATGCGCTACCAGCGTTTGTACGCACTTAATACCAACTGCACCGCCTCTGCCGTGCGCCTCTATTCTGATTTCCTGCATTTTCGGTGTATTTAAGCCCTTGCCGTAAACTGTTCTACTCTGCATCTTTTACCTCTCCTACTCTCTCAATGTAATTTACCGATAACTCATAGGCTGTGCGGGTTTCCCTGCTTTCCTCGTTATCAATATCCTTTAATTTGCTGTATTCCCTGCTCTGGTATCTCCCCAGCAGCTTAACTTTGTCGCCCTGCTGCCATTCTGCTACCTCGTCGGCTGTTTCCTGCCAGCAGATGCACGGTATATAGCAAGTGCCAGCCGTAAGCACGTTTTGCACCTTTACGAACATATCCGCAATGTGCTTGCCTCTCGGTGTTACTCTATGTACTGGGTTATATGCCAGTTCTCCCACTAATGCTACGTCGTCCTGCTGCATAGCCTTTGGACTTAATGCCACAAACTCTGCCAGCACATATACAAGCACTCTGCCGCTCTCAAAGTCCTTAAGCGTCTGCATCTTGCCTGCTATTAAAAGCCTGCTGCCTGCTGCAAACTCCCTTAATACGTCAAACTCTACGCCGTTCTGCTTAAATGGCGTGTTTTCCTCAAAGGCTACTACTACCTCGTCCATATTGCCGCTCGGTCTGGGTGTCTCGATTTTCCCCAGATACCCGCTAAATGGCAGCCCGCAAATATTTGTAACTGCTGCCAGCTCCTTAACCTCTCCCGCCAGCCCTACGGCGTTCTTAATCTTGCCGCCCTTTGTCAGCTCGTCCAAAATGCCAGCGTTAAGGTCTTTTTTGAAATTAGGCTTTTTATCCTGCTCTTTTCTCATTGCTCCTATCCTTTCTGTTGCCCTCGTAGTTTTTCAGCTCTTCTATCGCCCGCCTATAGCACGCTACCTCGCCCTCTTCCTTTACCATGCAAATACGGCTACCTCTCACGTCGCCTTTGTATTCCCATATCTCTATATAGTCGTTGCCGTATACGTCAAAATGGCTGTGCAGGCGCAAGTTGTATCTTTTCTGTAGCGGTCTATATGTCTGGTAAAACTCATGTATAACCCTGCTATATTCCTCGTCGCTCACTTTCGCCCTCGCTTTCCTTGTGCCTTATGCGCTTATATTTGCAATAGCGCCACACACAATTAACTTTATAGCTGTTCTTCTGGTAGTTCTCACTTAAGCAGCCTGCGTGCTTGTCGTCGTGATAAATGCACTCTTTGCAATAATCTGGGTGGCAAGGGTGTAATATAATTTCTGCCATTACTTTTCTGGCATCTGGTAAACGTGCGGTATATCTGCTGCCATAGGCTGTACGTCCATGCCGCCCCGCGCAATCGCTGCGCCGCCTGCCGTAAACAAATAGCTGCCGCATACTTTCGTTATCTCGTCCAGTACCTCTATGCAGCGCTCTTTACTCTCGTACCGCCCCAGCTCTTCTAAGCAACCGTCAGACAGAAATAAGCAATGTATCTGCTCTGGTGGCTCTCCACCTTTTCTGTATTTGTGATTTTCTGTAGTGCTGTACTCTATGCCTTGAAAGTTATTGAATACGTACAGCGCCTCTTTATTCTGGCTGCGTATGTATACTTGTGCCATTATTCGCCCGCCTCTCTTTCTGCTGCCTGCTGCTTTTGTAGTTCCGCTTTTGCGCATCTGATAAATGCGCTTATTCTGTCTATTTTTCTGTCATGTGCTGTTATGGCAGCTTTTGCCTTTTTATAAAGCCATTCCCAGTGCTGCATATCCTTGTTGTTTTTCTCTGCCTCTAAATCTTTTTCAGCCTTTTTTATCGCCTCTGCCAAATCCCCACTATACGAAAAACTACGGGTATTCTTTGTCTCTTTAATGTGATATGTTGCTTTGCTCATTCTCTGCCTCTCCTATTTCAAAACGTAGTTTCATTTGTGCAGGATATAAATCTACCTTTGGTGCGCTGCGTCCATTCCAGCGTAAGCCGCCGCACTCCCCTACACACTTCCAACCAGCCGCCTTAAGACTGCTGCCCGTTTCCGATACCAGAATATAGGTAATAAGTTTCTTGTATCCTAAGTTTCTCGCCGCTCTCCATGCAGCAGAATACAGAAAGCTACACGCATTTCTTGTGCCGTCAGTACAAAGCCTATTTACTTCCAGCGTTAGCCCGTTGTCTAAGTATCTGCTTACTGGTCTGCCTACTATAGCCACGCCTACTATCTTCTCGCCGTCACTTGCTGCAATGCTAAACTTATGTCCTACTACTGGCTTATGGTGTCTGTGGTGTTGCTCTACAAAAGCGTTAGCCTCTTTCAGCGTAATTGGTACTAATTCCAGCATTGTGCTGCCTCTCTTCCTGCCAGTAAAAATTATTCACTATCAGCATTTCTTTACTAAAAATCAAACAAAGCCCCAGCGGTACTGTGACAAAGCCTATAGTTGCGTCGCCGTCCAGCAGCATTGTTGCCAGCACGGTAAAGATTAAAAGGGCAATGCCACTTAAACGCTGCTTTATGAAATACCAGCGGCGCTGCTGCCGTCTGTGTTCACGCTGCTTGCGTCGTCTGTATCGCTCCATAAAATCAGCTACAGCCTCTTTGCTGGTTGTATCTGTGTATAAAACTACTGCGTATCTCATTCTCTGCCTCTCTCCTTTCGGCGGCGCTCTTGGTTTCCTCATGCTGCCACCTTTCTACTCTGGCGTATATTTACCGTGCGGGCGCTTTTCACATTAAAAAGCTGCTTAAAACTTGTTGACCGTCTACATACTCTCTAGCTGGTATGACCGCTGCTATTTTTCCACGGTATACAGATGCAGCTATTAGCCTGCTGCCCTCTGTTGCAGGTCGCCACTCCTGCTGCCAAATACGGGTAGAGGGAATCGAACACCCCAGCCTTGTACTGCGTCCAGTACCGCCACGCCCTCAATACTCCTGCAATCTCCTTTAAGATAATGCGCACTTTCTTAAAGTTCCCCGCCGTTTCTTGTGCGTTACCCGCTTACTGGCGGCTACTGCCGCCTACATTTCCTCTAATGTGTCTATCTTTTCCTGCTTTGCGTTTCTGTTCTCTGTAAAAAACCACAAATATAAGGCTTTCATTTCATGCGGCTTAATAATTTCCATTTGCATTAAGCACTCTAAAAACCCTCTCAATTTTCCGCTGTCCTTTTCGTACTGGGCTTTTGCTCCTGCTTTTCTGTCTCTGTCGATAATTACCGACATAGTTATGCAATACTGCATCTGCTTTTCGTTCAGTTTGTTTAATGCCTCTCGTGTCATTTCTCTTACCTCTCTTTCGTTCTCTCTGATTAAATCGCTTTCTGCGCCATATCGGCGCTGTACTGCTGCCGTTTTCCGTTCTCTGCGCCGCCTCTGGCTAATTCGTGATATACGGTAGCTCTATGTACTCCCATAGCCTCTGCTATCTCGTCCGCTTTCTTCCCAGCCTTGCACATAGCCTCTATTTCTTTTCTGTCCTCATAGCTCAATCTCTTGTACTTTCTTGCCACGCTCCCGCTCTCCTTTCTCATTTCTGGATAAAAAAATAGTGCGATAGAGTTTTACGCTCTACCGCACCTTTATTTTTACTGTTATTTATGGTAAAAAATTAAATGCGGCAGAGGTTTAATACCTCTTGTCGCATTTAATTTTAAAACTTATCTTTATTTTTTCTTTTTTGTTTTTCTGTCTTGCGACAGCGAAATATATATTATCAGATCCACAGCAGAATGTCAACAACTTTAATTATTATTTTCAAAAAATTTTGCCGCACATTTTCAGACTATAAAAGGGTGCCTCCAAGCACCCCTTTATACTATATTTATCAGATGCTGCAATCCAGTGTAAACCAGAATTCCACACCATCTTTTACATTCTGTACGCCACAGGCCTTATTGTGGGAATCCATGATCGCCTTCACAATGGAAAGGCTAATGCCACTTCCGCCGTAAGCTCTGGTGCGTGCCTTTATCTACTTTATAGAATTTAGTCCAGAGTTTTCCAAGATCTTCCTCCGGTATATTCTGCCCTGTGTTAAATACCGTTACTTTTGCCTCTTTTTATCATTTTTCTCAATGCGGATCTCAATGCGTTTTTCCCCGTCCAAATGGTTCATGGCATTATTCAGATAGTTGGTCACTTCTTCTATTTTAAATTCATCCGCCCATACCATGACCGGTTCGCTTGCATCAAATATAACCTGAGCCTCTTTTTGCTGAAGAAGGATCTTTGCAGATGAAAGAACACCGCTTATTAATGTAACCAGATCAAACTGTTCCATAACTGGTTTGTCATTGCCAAATCAAGGGCTGTAAGGGTAAGAAGCTGTTTTACCATTTTATTCATTTTTCCGGCTTCATCCTGAATGACTCACAGTAATAGTCCCTGCTTTCCGGGTCCTCTGCCATTCCTTCTGTAAGTCCCTCTGCATATCCCTGGATCAGGGCAATAGGTGTTTTCAGTTCATGCGATACATTGGCGATAAATCTTTCGGGCTTCATCAATGCGTATCTCTTCATGTCCTTTTGCAGTTCATTATTGGCTGTTTTCAGTTCTCCTATGGTTTCCTTCAGCTTTTCCGAAAGAGTATTCATACTATTTCCCAGTACACCGATCTCATCCTCGGAGTCTCCTGTATAACGAGCGTCAAAATCCAGCTCTGACATCCGCTCCGACAAAGCTGCAAGAGAGAGAATAGGAGAAGTAATCTTTTCCCTGCAAAATACATGATAATGCTTCCTGCTGCCAAGGCAATAAGATCGATATATACCATGAAACGGTTAGACAGATCTACGCTTTC
>SCPO01000267.1_pt1 | contig 37403 bp, 49 predicted proteins | sample 6106821 | NCBI WGS metagenome assembly SCPO01 (sample SAMN10720448, study PRJNA508395) | human gut metagenome | isolation source: Participant 2 stool, 0 month | host: Homo sapiens | collected 2017 | reverse complement strand
CGGAATTGATTACGAATACGATGGCAAGACCTATCATTTTAATAAAGATGTACTGGCTGTATATGACGACACCATCAAGAGAATGTCTGAAAAGATATGACCGTGACTGCGGTTATTTTAAACGGATGGAACGACAGCACACCGCAGCTTTATTATCCGGTGTAACGAAGCAGCCGGCATCTGTGGCAAATTATTATGGCTTTCACGTAGCTACGGAAGATGGTTATGAATCCCTTCGGGCCATTGCGGCTTTCCTGGCAGACCGTTATGGCAGTAAATCCTCGTCATACGGCAGAGTTTCTAACTGGGTCATTGGCAACGAGATCAATAACCAGCTGTGGAACTATATGGGGCCGATGAGTCTGGATACTTATATCAATGAATATCAGAGGGCATTTCGCGTGTTCTACACAGCGATTCGCAGCACCAGCCAGAGCAGCCGCGTCTTTTTCTCAACGGATTACAACTGGAATCATGAGGCAGACGGCAAACTGAATTACAATGCAAAGGATCTGCTGGATGCCTTCAATAATCAGATGATCCCGGGCGGTTCCATGGATTGGGGACTGGCATATCATCCATATTCTATTCCGCTGACAGAGCCGGAATTCTGGAATGACCGGGAGACCGGACTGATCAAGGATGATGCGTCATCACCAGTCGTCAATATGCTGAATTTAAGTGTGCTGACAGATTATTTACAGCAGGCACAGTTCCGTACCCGTTCTGGTGAGGTGCGCCACGTAATTCTTCAGAGCAGGGATTTACCTCCACCAGCGCAACCCGCGGTACTACAGAGGATCTGCAGGCGGCAGCTATTGCTTATGCATATTATATTGCAGATAGTAACCCATATATCGATGCCTTTATCATGAGTCGTCAGGTGGACGCACCGTCCGAAATGGCAGCATCCCAGGCATTTGGTCTGTGGCATTGCGATAGCAGCAAGCCGAACGACATTGTAGCAACCATGCAGAAACCGTCCTGGCTTGTATACAAAAATATCGATAACAAGGCCTCTACGCTGGAAACAACCGAGAAATACAAGGCACTGATCGGAATCAGTAAATGGAGCGATGTGGTTCCGAACTTCCGCTGGAAGAGCCTGGAAAAATAAGTTTAAAAGGTATGAGATAAGGCTAGAGTTGCAATTATAACAAGAGAATGACAGGGAAAAGCACGGGAAGTGAGTCACACAGAAAGACTGCCCGGTGCTGTTTCTATCTGTGAAAAGCCGGAAAAATTGCCCGAAAAAATAAAATAAAAAGTTTTAGAAAACTGCTTGACAAAAAGACACCTATATCATATAATATCCTCGTTGCCTGTCAACGAGCAGCGTATTCCTCGATAGCTCAGTCGGTAGAGCACGCGGCTGTTAACCGCGCTGTCGTAGGTTCAAGTCCTACTCGGGGAGCTCACATATCTTATATGTGTTAAACAAGTTTATATGAGAGGCCCCGTGGTCAAGCGGTTAAGACATCGCCCTTTCACGGCGGTAACACGAGTTCGAATCTCGTTGGGGTCATTTATCAGAGCAAATCTGATAAGCAATTTAATATGGCGACATAGCCAAGTGGTAAGGCGTGGGTCTGCAACACCCTGATTCACCGGTTCAAATCTGGTTGTCGCCTCTAAGGAATCATCGAAAGATGATTCCTTTTTTTTTCTAAATCAAAAGCAATACATTGTGATTAACACAACCTATTGACTTTGATTTCGTCTTATGCTAGTATTTGAAAAAATAAAACCAGAGGACAGAAATCAGGAGGTCATAGAATGAAGAGAACAGTCACGGTGTTTAAGGGAGATGGTATCGGACCGGAAATCACGGATTGCGTGCTGGAGATTTTGCAGGCAGCAGGCGCTGATCTGGATTATGAGATTTATAATGTTGGAGAAGCAGAGTGGAAGAAGAATGGCGCGTTGATTCCGGAAGGAGCATATGCTTCATTTGACAGGAATCATGTGTTGCTGAAATCTCCAATCACAACTCCGATTGGCCATGGTTTCCGTTCCCTGAACGTAACGCTGCGAAAGAAATATGACCTCTATGCCAATATTCGTCCTGCGAAATCCAATATCGCGGTTGAGACTCCGTTCCATGATGTTGACATGGTCATTTTCCGGGAGAATACGGAAGACCTTTACGTTGGCGTGGAAGAGCAGATCGATGAGAACACCGTTCACGCAACCAAGATTATTACGCGAAAAGCAAGTACCCGGATCATCCGTGATGCGTTTGAGTACGCGAAGGCTCATGACCGGAAAAAAGTGACCTGCGTACACAAGGCCAATATCCTGAAAATGTCCGATGGCCTGTTTTTAAGCATTTTTAATGAAATCGCGAAAGAGTATCCGGAGATTGAGCATAACGATAAGATTATTGATAATACCTGTATGCAGATAGTTATGAATCCGAATCAGTTTGACATCATCGTGACACCGAATCTGTATGGGGATCTGCTGTCGGATCTGGCGAGTGGACTGATAGGCGGTCTTGGCCTTCTTCCATCCAGCAATCTGGGAGCAGATTACGCGATGTTTGAGGCGGTTCACGGCAGCGCGCCGGATATTGCCGGACAGCATATCGCGAATCCGACTGCGTTTCTGTGGTCTGCCTGCATGATGCTGGAGTATCTGGGGCAGTGTGAGTGCGCGGCAAAGATCCGTGAGGCAGTCGACGCAGTGCTGGAGGAGGGCACATGTCTGACACCGGATCTGCACGGAACAGCAACGACCAGGATGTACCGGGATGTAATCATTCAGAAATTGAATTAAGAACTGGCAAAATAAGAAGTTCACTGAAAAGTGGGCTTCTTTTTTGTTTCATAGGAAATGGAACCCTGTTGAAAAAATTGCACCATGGCTTTCCTGAAATAATATGGTATAATGTAACGAGTGCAAGAGAGCCTAAAGCATGCTTGCACGGTTGCGGCGAACGACAATGCAATGGGGTGACATGAGTCACGAGAGTGAGCGCGGAAACTGAGAGAAATGGAGCAGAGTCTTATGAATGATAATAGGGTTATGGCGGTTATGATTGTGGTGGCAATGCTGCTGATTGTGGTCATTGCTGTTGTAAAAATACGGCGCAGAATGAGGCGTTTTCTCAATTCTGCGGAAGTGTGCCTGGTCCGGGAACTGGTTCGCAGTGCCCAGAACGGGGAACTGCAGCAGGAAGAGCAGCCCAAGTCCCTTGGCGGTATGACCAGTATTTATTTGCCGCAGATTCTGCGGGATTTTCCGGAATTTAACTGGGAAGAGCTGCGGACTGAGGTGGAACGGTCTGTAAAGGAACTGCTGGAAACAAAAAATGTGCGGTCCGCTGGGGCGGTCCGCATTCATAAAACGGTGATCAGCCGCTACCAGAAGTATAACGGCACAGCAAGTATCCTCTGCGAGACGGCAGCAGAATACTGGACAAAGGCAGAAAATCAGGAAAATAGTCAGACGACGGCACGTAATGTGCGCCAAAGCGCAAAGGGTCAGCATGGGCAGAACGACGCGGCGCAGCAGACGCGTAAAAAACAGACGGTCTGTGAGGCAGAACTGATTTATGTGTATGATTCCAGTCTTTCAGGAACTGCCGCTTCCCTGGTGTGTCCAAACTGCGGAGGCTCCGGTGGAGGAGCTTGGTGTGAAAAAGTGCCGTTACTGTGGGTCTGTTCTGGAGGTGTCCGGGGCAAGATCATGGAAAGTCCAGAATGTCTGGGAGCGGAATTAAGGATAGTATGAACAATATAGAAACGAAAAAACGGTATATTGATTCCGAGAACGGCTCACGCTATAATAGGAAAGAGTGACGAAGAGGAAAAAAGAAAAGGCAGATCGGGAGACTCTGTCTAAATGGAAGGAACAGAAATAGAAAATGACAGATTTAAAATTTAAACCAGTTGAAGCGGAAGATATGAAGGTGTTGGCGCCGTATTTTGGTCTGCGCCCGAACAAGACCTGTGACAGCGTGCCACTGGACAGCTTCATCTGGCGAAAATATTATCATGTGCGGTATGCCATTCATGAAAATAAGGCGCTTTTATGGCTGATGAAGGAAGATGGCGTGATGCACAGTGCTATGCCGCTTTGCAAAGAGGAGGACCTGAAAAATATTTTGATATGACAGTGGAGTATTTTAATCAGGTGCTTCATATTCCGTTTAAGATTTACCTGGCTGATGAGGAAGCCGTAGAGTTTCTTCATCTGAAAGAATCGGAAGACTTTGTAGTGACCGAACAGGAGGATTTAAAAGATTACCTGTACGATGGTGAGGCTATGCGGAAGCTTTCCGGAAAGAAACTTCATAAGAAGAAAAATCATCTGAATGCGTTTCTGAAAGAATATGAGGGTCGTTATGAGTTCCGCCGTCTCTGCTGTTCAGACCGGGATGATGTATGGCGTTTCCTGGATCGTTGGAGAGCGCAAGGGTGATGAGGTAGAGGAGCATCTGGATTATGAAGTAGAGGGAATCCACGAGATTCTGAAACAGTGCCTGGATCTGGATATCCGCATGTCTGGCGTGTACATTGACGGAAAGCTGGAGGCCTTTACCATTGGAAGCTACAATCAGGCGGAAAATATGGCGGTGATTCATATTGAAAAGGCGAACCCGGAAATTCGTGGTCTGTATCAGTTCATCAACCAGCAGTTTCTGGTACAGGAATTCCCGAATGTGACGCTGGAAAACCGGGAAGATGACCTGGGACAGGAGGGGCTGCGCCATGCCAAGATGTCTTACAATCCATGCGGATTTGCAAGAAAATATCTGGTGCAGCAGAAGAATTTCAAATAGAATTTGTGTTGTGAAAAAGAGAGGCGGCTATGATAAGATATCTGGATAATCAGGAAAAAAGCCGACAAAGGATTTATCGCGGGAGGCATTCCCGGAGGATTCTGAGGACTTTCTGGATTACTATGATCAGGAGACAATGAGCATAAACCAGGTGCTGGTCCGGGAGGAGAACGGTGTCATTCAGTCGATGCTTCACCAGAATCCTTATCGGCTGCAGGTGCGGGACACGTTCTGGAATGCAGATTATATTGTGGCGGTGGCCACCCGGACTGATATGCGTCATCGCGGTTACATGCGCAGCCTGCTGATCCGGATGATGACGGATATGCGGGAGCGGCAGATGCCGTTCTGTTTTCTGATGCCGGCGGCAGAGGCAATTTACACGCCGTTTCAGTTTGCGTTTATCTATGACCAGCCGGTCTGGAATCTGAAAGAGGATATAAAACCGAAGCATACTTCTATAGAAGAAACGGTGCCAGCAGGGAACATGATGGGAATGGACGTGGCGGACAAACTGGTGCAGCAGATACAACCGATACAGATGGCGGCCGACTGGATGCAGCAATGGCTGGAACAGCGCTATGAGGTATTTACGAAGCGTGATACCGATTATGTAACCAGCCTGATCAGAGAAGTGAAGAGTGAATTGGGCAGCCTGGATTTTCTTTATGATCAGAAACAGCTTGTGGGAATTCAGAGTATCTGGGGGCGCAAAGAAAAGGAACAGCGCCTTTTGTATACAGAAGACGGTTACTCGGAGCTGGAAAAGAAAAAGCCGGCCATTATGGCCCGGCTCATTACACTGGAAAATTTTGTGCCGGTGATTCATTTGAAAGAAGACGCGGAGACGGAGCAGTTTACGGTCTGCCTGGAACTGGAGGACCCGCTGATTCCGCAGAATGATGGACACTTTATCTGGACACTGGATCATAATGGATCCCAGCTTGAGAAACTGACCGGCCAGATCGGAACTATGGAAGAGGCACTGGCCCAGACGGAGTGGGAAACTGACCGTGTACTGCACCTGAAAATTGAGGAGCTGACGCAGTGGCTGTTCGGTTATCGTATACCAGAGGCTGTAAAGCAGTATGCCGGGGCAGAACAGATTGATGTGCTGAGCCGAATCTTCCTCGATGAGGTTGTATAGAGGTAACTGTGAGGGTACTGAACAGTTACGTATAGAGAAAAGGAAGGAGCGGGAATGATGAATCAGGCTATGACAGAGCGTGTGGACATGTTGGAAAAGTGGATTCAGGAAAGTAATAATGTGGTGTTTTTCGGCGGCGCGGGCGTTTCTACGGAAAGTGGAATCCCGGATTTTCGCAGCGTGGACGGACTTTACAACCAGCAGTATGATTATCCGCCGGAGACCATCATCAGCCATAGCTTTTACCGGAGAAATCCAGAGGAATTTTATCGGTTTTATAAGAATAAAATGCTGTTTCCGAATGCGAAGCCCAATGCGGCGCATCTGGCACTGGCGAAGCTGGAGCAGCAGGGCAAGGTTCGCGCGGTTATCACTCAGAACATTGACGGGCTGCATCAGGCAGCAGGAAGCCGGGAAGTGCTGGAACTGCATGGCTCTGTCCACCGGAATTACTGTACCCGCTGTGGAAAATTCTTTGATCTTGCCACAATTATGGGGATGGAGAGTGTGCCGCGCTGTGAGTGCGGCGGCATTATCAAGCCGGATGTGGTACTTTATGAGGAAGGACTGGATCAGACCACGCTGCAGAAAGCGGTGCGTTACATACAGGAAGCGGATATCCTGATCATTGGAGGAACCTCCCTGACGGTGTATCCGGCAGCAGGACTGATTGATTATTACCGGGGGAAGAAGCTGGTGCTGATCAACAGGAGTGTTACGCCGATGGATGACAGGGCAGATCTGGTCATCAATGAGCCGATCGGAGCGGTGTTTGAGCGCTTTTTGAAGGAGGAAAAATAGATGTATCAGGCGGATGATTCTCGTTATGACAAGATGAGTTATAAACGCTGTGGAAACAGCGGAATCCTGCTCCGCGGGTATCGCTGGGCATGTGGCAGAATTTCGGGACGGAGAAGCCCCTTACAGAGCAGAAAGAGATTATTTTCCGGGCATTTGATCTGGGCATTACCCATTTCGACCTGGCGAATAACTATGGTGCTCCGAATATCGGAATGGCAGAGGAGAACTTCGGAAAGATTTTCGAGGAAGATTTGAAGCTGTACCGGGAGCAGATCCTGGTTTCCACCAAAGCCGGATACGATTTCTGGCCAGGACCCTATGGAAACTGGGGATCCAGAAAATATCTGATGTCCAGCCTGGATGCCAGCTTAAAGCGCATGAAGCTGGATTATGTGGACATTTTCTATCATCATCGTCCAGATCCGGAGACACCGCTGGAAGAGACCATGGGCGCACTGTCGGATATGGTGCGGCAGGGCAAGGCGCTGTATGTGGGAATTTCCATTATCAGGCAGAGGAAGCAGAGCGGGCTATTGCAATTCTGAAAGAGAATGGAACGCCGTGCCTGCTTCATCAGGCCAGATACAACATGTTTGAGCGCTGGCCGGAGCAGGGGCTGTTTGAGGTACTGACGAAAAATGGAACCGGCTGTATCGCTTACAGTCCGCTGGCCCAGGGCGCGCTGACAGATAAGTATTTAAAAGGAATCCCGGCAGATTCCCGGGCGTCCAGACAGGGAACCACCGTAGGGAAGCGGTATATGCATGAGGAACAGCTTGAAAAAGTGGCAAAGCTGAACGAGGCTGCGAAAGAGCGCGGGCAGAGCCTGGCGCAGATGGCCCTGGCCTGGGTACTGCGCAGAGATGAGGTGGCCAGCGTCCTGATCGGAGCGAGCCGCGTCAGCCAGTTGGAGGACAATGTGGCGGCACTGGATAAGCTGGAATTCAACACGGAAGAACTGGCGAGGATTGATGCGATTTTAGGAAAAGATCCGGGACATATGATCCGGTAGAGAAAAAGGGAGCGATATATGGAACAGAAATGGAATTTTGAGGTGGGTGATGTGGTAAAGCTGAAAAAGCCGCATCCCTGCGGGAGCCATGAGTGGGAAATCCTGCGGGTAGGAGCGGATTTCCGGCTGAAATGCGAAGGCTGCGGTCATCAGGTGATGGCCGAGCGGAAAATGGTAGAGAAAAATGCCCGGGGCCTGATGAAGGCAGCGGAGAAGCAGCAGGGCTAAATGCAGGAAGAAATTGAGTGAAGCATGGAAGCGGGGCGGAAAACGGCGGAAAATCCGCAAAAAAACTTGCAAAATCCGCGAAAAAGTGCTTGCTTTTATACGGTAAGTCTGCTAAAATATTTATCCGTGACACATTAAAATCCTTGCTCTTGAGACTGAAGTCAAGGGCCAGAGACCACAAGGAGGTAAAGCAATGAACAAATACGAATTAGCAGTTGTTCTGAGCGCAAAACTCGAAGACGAAGAGAGAGCTGCAGCACTGGAGAAGGTACAGGGTTATATCACCCGCTTCGGTGGCACTGTAACAGGCGTTGATGATTGGGGCAAGAAGAGACTTGCTTACGAGATTCAGAAAGCAAAGAGGCTTTCTACTACTTCATCAAGTTCGAGTCTGAGAACTCTGACTGCTCTAACGAAGTGGAAGCACACATCCGCATCATGGAGCCGGTTGTCAGATATCTTTGCGTAAAGCAGGACGAGCAGTAAGTAATAGATAACGACCAGCTTAAAAAAGGAAGAGTGATGGTATGAATAGAGTAATCCTTATGGGAAGATTGACCAGAGACCCGGAAGTTCGTTACACCCAGGGAGAGCGTTCCATGGCTGTTGCGAGATACACCCTTGCAGTGGACCGCAGAGGACGCCGTAACCAGGACGGAAACGAGCAGACTGCCGATTTTATTAACATCGTGGCATTTGACAGAGCAGGCGAGTTTGCAGAGAAGTATTTCCGTCAGGGGATGCGCGTACTGGTGTCCGGACGTATCCAGACTGGCAGTTACACCAACAAAGAAGGTCAGCGTGTTTATACCACAGACATCATCGTAGATGATCAGGAGTTTGCAGACAGCAAAAACTCTGCAGGCGGAAAGGTGACAATGGCGGATACGGCTATCAGCCGACCTCCAGACCGGCTCCGACCAGCGCAATTGGCGATGGCTTCATGAACATCCCGGATGGTGTGGAAGACGAAGGACTGCCGTTTAACTAAATCAGGTTTAGCTGAGACGGCACGAATCATTTGAAGAAGGAGGCAGTACCAATGGCATTCAATAAGACTGATAAAGCAGATGGCGCTAAGGTAAGAAGAGGCGGCATGCGTAGAAGAAAAAAAGTTTGTGTATTCTGCGGCGATAAGAACGGCGTAATCGATTACAAGGATACCAACAAGCTGAAAAGATATGTATCTGAGAGAGGTAAAATTCTTCCGAGAAGAATTACAGGAAACTGTGCTAAGCACCAGAGAGCTCTTACAGTAGCAATCAAGAGAGCACGTCACATCGCTCTGATGCCGTACACCATGGAGTAATCCACAAGATACGGAATAAGAATTCAGAAAGAGACTTTATGCAGGAAGCTGTGTAAGGTCTCTTTTTTCGTCTTACATTCCTCTTACGATTTGGCCGGAGCCGTTGAATATGTCATATGCCAGTGATAAAATAGGGAAAGACAGATAGAACATATCAAAAAAGGAAGCGCATACATATGGAAGTATTGATGGGTATATTTTTAAAGGCCTGTGTGGCTGTGGTGGTTGGAGTAATCTGCCTGGTCGGACTGATTCTTTATTCCAAGAAGAAGGACCGGGAAGAAGCACAAAATGGGGCGGCAGGCAAAAGCCAGACGGACTCCGGGCATATGACATGCAGTGGTGACTGCAGTAAATGCTTCGGCCATTGTGATTCAGAAAATATAAAACAGCAGCAGAAACAGTAATTGGGACTTTATTCAAATTCAGGAGGAGTTACATGAAACTGAAACGGTTAGCAGCGGCAACAATGGGATTTATGATGGTATTTGCAGTGCCGGCTTATGCCAATGATGCGGATGCAGTTGCAGTATACCAGGAAATGAACGAAAAGCAGAAAACACTGTCGGATGTGAATGCGTATTATGATTTTAATATGAGTACGAAAGCGGATTCTATGCAAATGAATGCACGCATGGAAATGAACATGAAGGCGAATCATATTACAGATCCGGAGCATCTTCGTATGAACAACTACATGCGTATGACCATAGGGCAGTTTTCAACTGGAGATGAAACGGGGCCGGCGGGAGATGATGTTTCCATGGATTTAAGCGGTACTCCGGTTACGGGTAACACATACTATGAAGACGGTATGTATTACATGGACATGATGGATCAGAAAATCAAACAGCCGATGCCATTGGAGCAGATGATGAAGAAGCATTCAGCAGATTCCGGGCATGGACAATGGCGGACTGGATTATATGCAGAATCTGAAGCTTCGCACAGAGGGCGAAGACCGGATCCTGAGCTATACTATGGATGCCGGGAAAATGAATTCCCTGCTTGACCAGGTGATGGGAATGAGCGGAATGTCTGCCATGGCTCAGAGTGGTGCCCAGGTAAGCTATGATGCCATCAGCGGGGAACTGGTTGTAGGTCCGGATGGCTACTGCAAAAAGAGCAGAATGAAGATGGGCGTGACAATGACCGTGGCTGACCAGACCGTGAGTGTGACGATGGACGGTGACGTGGGTTATGCAGATCCAGGACAGCCAGTGGAATTTGAGACACCAGATTTAAGCGGATATCAGCTGCTGGAAATACAGTAAAAACCAGGTGCAGGTAAAGCTGCACGCCAAACAATAAAAGAAAACTGAAAAAGTAAAACGCCGAAAGTGCTGGCATAGAGCCGCGCTTCCGGCGTTTTCTGCGTTCTGGATTTCCTAATACGGATGTTTATTCTTCCTCTTCATGGGCGGCTGCACCCGGTGTCACGGTGATTCCGTTTACCTCCACACCTCCATCAATGGCGATGACCAGGCACTGGCGGCCGTCGATTTCGCGGGTTTCGATGAGATCGGTGCGGTCCGGGTTGACTTTGATGATGACATCCGGTGTCTTGACTTCAAAGGTCCGGGTGTTGGCGATATTGCTTGCGTAGATGGAAGCTTTTTCACCGGCGGTTTCATCGAAGTTCTGGTCAAAGGTGGCAAGCTGTTCTTCCTCGATGCCGCTGTGCTCTAAGAGATTGCGGACCTGGTATTTGTCGAGGACAAGGGGTTCCGGCTCATCCTTGTGTTCTTCGATGAGCTCGCTCAAATTCTCATGGATGGTCTTTACCGTCTCGTAGTCACAGGCATCCCCCAGGGTCTCCTCGATGATGGTCTGGAAGGATTCCTTCTGGTAACCGGCCGGAAGCGGCAGCGGGCAGCCAAGCATCTGCTCGATAAAGGCGTCGTGCAGGTCGTCGCTGTCTTTGGAGTAGTACAGGGTGCTGTGGAGGTCGGTGGAGCGGTCATTGAAGGCCGGGAACAAAAAGCCAAGCTGCGGCATCTGAACCACCCAGTCCCGGATGCGGTTCTGGAAGCTGCCCTCCATCTCGTTGTAGCTGAGACCTGGTTTGGACAGGTCTACCGGGCAGATGGAGCAGAGAATGTAGTTGTAAACCTCATCGGAAGCATCCTCCATCTCAATACCGTCGGAAGTCTTTCCCGGAATATCGTAGACATCGTGGATCAGCAGGATCAGATAGTTGCCCACATAGTCGTAGTTTTCGATAATGCGGTCATAGAAAGCATCCAGGAGGGCATCATCCTGCAGGCGGCTGCCTCGCAGCTTTAGCAGGAATTCGTGAGGGCCGCCTTCTTCCTCAGCAGCCAGCGGAAACTCCAGGTTAATAAGATTTTTTCCCAGCGTGCCGGACAGATTCTTGCGTAGCAGCTCAAAATATTTGAACATATCCTCCTCAGGGAGGGATAAAAATGCCTCCTTAAATTCTGCCTTTTATTCTTTTCGCCGTCCACATAGCAGCCGCAGATGCGGGAAATGGAGCAGTTGGCCGGGGTGAACTGGCGCTTGATTTCAGCAATTTCTTTCTTTATCATAAGGCGTATCTCCTTTGTATACATGGTAAATCATTGATTCGGATTTCTATTTTATCACAGAAAAGGCGTTCGATAAAGGGAAAGTCGAAAATCCATCGGAGGCCTGGCGCAACATGCGAACAGTAGACGAATCATGGGAGCTATGGTATAATTAAAAGATAGGTGGCAGCAAAAGCTGCCTGCAGCGGCAGATCCTTTCGGATCTGATAAGGAGAAAACGTATGAAAGAGAACATAAAGGTTCATGGGCAGCTGCGGGGATACTTAAGCTGGCCCCTGCTTCTTTCCCTGTTTATGATCTGCGCGAATATCGCGGCTGGGTGCGTTAGCCACATTGGCGGGCTGATTATGCTCCCTTTCACGATCGGTTATCTGGGCATTGCCATGTGGATTTTCTTTACAGCAAAAGAGGATTCTGGGCGGCCTGGTGGATTTTCGGCAGAATATGCATGGATTCAGAAGCAGCTGCTTACGGGACTGGCCCTGCCTTACGCGCTGGCCGATGAAGACGGCAGGATTGTCTGGGCCAACGATGAATTTCAGGCAGTCACAGCCCTGGAAAAGGGAAAATGGAAGAACCTGCTTTCCATGTTTCCGGAAGCCACAAAGGATGATCTGGCAACGGATGAGGACCCGGTCAAGGTCCACACGGTGTTTGGTGAGCGCCGGTTCCGCATGGAAATCCAGCCGATCTATGTGAGCAGCTCCGAGCAGGAGGAGATTCAGGCAGTGATCAGCCGACAGAAGCTTCTGGCTGTCTATCTGTTTGATGAAACGGAAATTTGCGTTACCGTCAGCAGATCACCGATGAGAAGATGGTGGCAGGCATCATTTATCTGGACAACTATGACGAGGCGCTGGAGAGCGTTGAAGAGGTGCGCCGCTCCCTGCTGACCGCATTGATCGACCGTAAGATCAACAAGTACATTGGCGCGGTGGACGGTATCTTAAAGAGCATCGAGAAGGATAAGTATTTCTTTGCGGTAAAGCAGAAATACATTGAGCAGATGCAGGAGGAACGCTTCTCCATTCTGGAGGATGTTAAGACCGTCAACATCGGCAATGAGATGGCAGTTACGTTAAGTATCGGTATCGGCATGAATGGCGACAGCTATGCGCAGAACTATGATTCTGCCCGCGTTGCCATTGATATGGCGCTGGGCCGCGGCGGCGACCAGGCTGTTGTGAAGGATGGCAGCCGCATTCAGTATTACGGCGGCAAGTCCCAGCAGCAGGAGAAATCCACCCGTGTAAAGGCCCGCGTAAAGGCCCATGCCATGCGGGAACTGATGGAAACCAAGGACCGTATACTGATCATGGGACACAAATTAAGCGACAGCGATGCCTTTGGTTCCGCAATTGGTATTTACCGCATAGCGACGGCCCTGAACAAGAAGGCCCATGTGGTCATCAACGAAGTTACCACATCGGTTCAGCCGATGATGGCCCGTTTTTTGGACAATCCGGATTATCCGGAGGATCTGTTCCTGACCGGAGCCCAGGCGGCAGAGCTGGTAGACAGCAATACCATGCTGGTTGTGGTGGATAAACCGCCCCAGCATTACCGATGCTCCGGAGTTGTTAAAGCTGGTGAAGACCATTGTGGTGATGGATCATCACCGCCAGAGCAGCGAGGTCATCAGCAACGCAGTGCTCTCTTACGTAGAGCCCTATGCGTCCTCGGCCTGCGAGATGGTTGCGGAGGTGCTCCAGTACATTGCGGACGGTATCAAGATTAAATCCGCAGAGGCAGATGCCATGTATGCAGGTATCGTGATCGATACCCAGAATTTTACCAACCAGACAGGCGTGCGTACCTTTGAGGCGGCAGCATTCCTGCGCCGCAACGGAGCCGATGTGACCCGGGTTCGCAAGCTGTTCCGGGATGATATGCAGGATTACAAGGCAAGGGCGGCAGCCATTTCTTCCGCGGAGATCTACCGGGAAGCATTTTCCATCGGCGTATGCCCGTCGGAGGGACTTCCGAGCCCGACCATTGTCTGCGCGCAGGCGGCCAACGAGCTGCTTGAAATCAAGGGCATCAAGGCTTCTGTGGTTATGACAGAGTACCACGGCCTGATCTATTTAAGCGCCCGCTCCATCGACGAAGTTAATGTTCAGGTCATGATGGAAAAACTGGGTGGCGGCGGACACCGTACCATTGCCGGGGCACAGCTTTCCGGCATCAGTATGGACGAAGCCAAAGACCGCGTGAAAGCGGTCATCGATGAGATGTTACAGAAGGGAGATATATCATAATGGAAATCGTATTATTAGAGGATGTTAAGGCATTAGGAAAGAAAAAGGCCAGATTGTAAAGGTCAATGACGGATACGCAAGAAACTTCATCCTGCCGAAAAAACTGGGTGTTGAGGCAACTTCCAAGAACTTAAACGACTTAAAGCTCCAGAAGGCAAACGCTGAAAAGGTAGCAGCAGAGCAGCTGGCAGCAGCAAAAGAGCTGGCAGAGAAGATTGAGAAGCTTACCATAACCCTGAAGATGAAAGCTGGAGAGGGCGGCAAGGCATTTGGTTCTGTATCCAGCAAGGAGATCGCAGCAGCGGCAGCAGATCAGTTAAAACTGGACATCGACAAAAAGAAACTGGTTCTTCCGGAGCCGATTAAGACCTTTGGAAACCATGAGGTTCCGGTAAAACTTCACAAGGATGTAACCGCGAAGCTGACAGTGAAAGTAACGGAGGCGTAAGATTTTATGGATGAGGCATTGATGAAGCGTGTGCTTCCCCACAGTGTGGAAGCGGAGCAGTCGGTAATCGGCTCCATGTTGATGGACAAGGATGCCATCATTGCCGCATCGGAAATCATCACAGCATCGGATTTTTACCAGCAGCAGTACGGTGTCATGTTTGAGAGCATGGTGGAGCTGTTCAATGAGGGTGCTCCGGTCGATCTGATTACCCTGCAGAACCGTCTAAAGAGAAGGATGTTCCGCCGGAGGTCAGCAGCCTGGACTTCGTGCGCGACATCATCACCACGGTTCCGACCTCGGCCAATGTCCGCTCTTACGCGAATATCGTGTATGAAAAGTCGGTGCTGCGAAAGCTCATCAAGGTGAACGAGGAGATTGCCAATACCTGTTATGCGGGCAAAGAGCCGCTGGAGCAGATTCTGGCAGGTACGGAGAAAACGATATTCGACCTGCTTCAGAACCGCAACTCCGGTGACTTTGTGCCGATCCGCCAGGTGGCGTTAAATGTCCTGGAAAAGATCGAGACGGCATCCAAGAGTCAGGGTACTGTGACCGGTATCCCGACGGGATTCATTGATCTGGATTACAAGACCTCAGGCATGCAGCCGTCCGACCTTGTGCTGATTGCGGCGCGTCCGTCTATGGGTAAGACGGCATTCGTCTTAAACCTGGTAGACCATGTAGCAGTCCGCAAGGGACTTCCCTGCATGATCTTCAGTTTGGAGATGTCCAAGGAGCAGCTGGTCAACCGTATGCTGGCCATGGAGTCTAACGTAGATGCCCAGAAGCTTCGTAACGGTAATCTGACGGATTCCGACTGGGATGCTATTGTGGAAGGTATCGGCGTCATCGGCAATTCCAAGATGATCATTGACGATACGCCGGGTATTTCCATCACGGAACTGCGTTCCAAGTGCCGGAAGATGAAGCTGGAATATGGCCTGAGCATGGTCATCATCGACTATCTGCAGTTAATGACAGGCAGCGGCGGCAAGAGCAGTGAGAGCCGTCAGCAGGAGATTTCTGAGATTTCCCGTTCCTTAAAGGCCCTGGCCCGTGAGATCAACGCGCCGGTCATTGCCCTGTCACAGTTAAGCCGTGCCTGCGAGACCCGAACCGACCACCGTCCGATGCTTTCGGACCTCCGAGGGTCCGGAGCTATTGAGCAGGATGCCGATGTGGTCATGTTCCTGTACCGTGATGACTATTACAACAAAGATACCGATACCCCGAACATTGCGGAGGTAATCATAGCCAAACAGCGTAACGGTCCGATCGGAACCGTGAATCTGTTATGGCAGCCGGAGTTTACCAAGTTTGTGAATCTGGCAAAGTAAAACTAGATCTAAAATTTCAAAGATAGGCAGAAATGCAGAGTGCGCAGAAATGCGAACTCGGTGTTTCTGCCTGTTTTTCTTTTGCCCCTTAAGCATAATTCTGAGCACTGCTTCATAGTATTAAATAAGCTGTATGAAATTATGGAAAGACCTTAAGGAGAGAAAAGGATGGCTGAGAGACGTTACTCCATATCCCAGGCCGGCAGGCTGGTGGGCGTGGAGAATCATGTGCTCCGTTACTGGGAGGACGAGCTGCATCTGGAGATACCGCGAGACAGAAAAAATCAACGGTATTATACAAAGCTGCATATTGAGATGTTCCAAAAGATTAATGAGCTAAAGGAAAAAGGGTATCAGCTGAAGGCAATTGAACCGGTGTTAAAAAGGATGCTGGCCGGTGAGAAAGATCTGGATTTAAATGAGGTCCTGAGGCAGAATGCAGCGGAGATTTTGCGGCAGGCACGGCTCGCCAGGACACAGATGTCGGATGCTCAGGAAGCCGGGACAGAGCCGGAAAATGTATACTGCTATGCGGAGACACCTGAGCAGAATGGGGCGGAGGCGGACAGAATGAATGAGGAGAGTGTGAAAAAAGATATGGATGGGGAAACAAGGACAGAAGTAGCAGCCAGAGTGGAAGAGGACACGGCTGTGGTGTCACAGCAGGAAAAGCTGGAGCAGTTCCAACAGCTCATGAATCACATCATCGGTAACGCAATCGGACAGGCTATGCGTCAGAACAATGAGGCACTCAGTGAAGAAATCAGCCGCCAGGTAAATGACCGCATGGTGCAGGAACTGGAATATATGATGCGAATCAGTGATGAGAAAGAGGAGGAGCGCTTTAAGGCTCTGGATGAGACACTGCGGGCGCATCAGAAGGAAAACAAAGGAAAGGCAGAGGCAGCGGCGGCCCGAATGCCGTTTTTTCGGAAGAAGAGATTTGGACGGAGTGGAAAGAAATTGTAACAGGACTGGTAAAAAGGCGGGCCGCAGATCAGCGGGCCGCCTTTACAAATGCTTCAAAAAGCTGCCTCATGGCCGGATCATGTTCCCACAAGTATTCCGGGTGCCACTGGACACCGAGGAAGAATGGGTAATCCGGTTTTTCAATGGCTTCTGTAAGCCCGCCGGCAGCATGGCCGCAGGCGATAAGTCCCGGGGCAATTTTACGGCAGGCCTGATGGTGCATGCTGTTGACCTGCAGGGTTTCACAGCCGGTCAGGCGTGCCAGCAGAGTTCCGGGAACCACCCTGACTTTGTGGGACGGAATTACATAGTCAAAAGGCTGGGTGTGGGCAATGGGAAAATCCTGTGGAAACTGGCTTGGAATGTCCTGATAGATATCACCGCCCAGCGCCACATTCAGAAGCTGGATGCCGCGGCAGATGCCCAAAACCGGTTTGCCGGTTTTCATGACCAGCTTTAACAGCGCCATCTCCATGCGGTCCCGGCGCAGGCAGACATTGCCGCAGTTTTCCTGGGTTTCCTCACTGAAGAAGAACGGGTGAATATCTGGCCCGCCGGTAAAGAGAAAACCATCAAAGGTATCTACGACCTGTTGAAGATCTTCGTCTTCCAGATCCAGTGGAAGGATCAGCGGAGTGCCGCCGACAGCGGATGGCTTTTAAGTAGGCCGGGCGCATATAAGGTTCGTCACGCTCAATATTGAAATAAGGGTAAGGGCGATCAGAGGTTTTTTCTTTGTCATGGGAAAACTCCTTTCATTGTTGCGATTGATTCTCTGTAACTATAACATATCCGCTTACTGGCGTTATGGCAACAAAAAATGCCTCTTCTGTACCGCAAATACAGAAGAGGCATTTGAAGAGTTGTGTTTAATTAACCCTCGTTGATAGCGCCGGTCGGGCAAACACCTGCACAGGTACCGCAAGAGATGCAAGCGTCAGCGTCGATAACGTACTGGCTGTCTCCCTGGGAAATAGCGCTTACCGGGCACTCGCTCTCGCAGGTACCGCAACTAACACAAGAATCAGAAATTACATATGCCATGATAATATCCTCCTTAAATATTCTATAATCATTTCGATAGCATCATTGTATACTATAATTTAAAAATATTCAAGAGGAAAATATTGCACTTTTGAATAAAATAAGGTACAATACTTGGTTAGCTTTGGGTAACTATTCAAAAATAATTCCTAGAAAAGCACTATGATTTGGTAATATTGAATAAAATTATCATTATGGATTTGTATGAATTGCACGAATACCCTCCAGGATGGTATGAGATTTCCTGATTTATGAATATTACTTGCGTATTTCGGTGAAAAGTATTATAGTGTAGTGTAGTATATCCAAAAAGGAGGAATTTAACATGCAGATCAGTAAAGATATGTTAATCGGCGAGCTGCTTCAGAAGAGCGATCTGATTGCCCCGATTTTAATGCGTGCAGGTATGCATTGCCTGGGCTGCCCGTCTTCTCAGGGAGAGTCTCTGGAAGAGGCATGCATGGTTCACGGCATTGACTGTGACTCACTGGTAAATGGTATCAATGAGATCCTGGCTGATAAATAAGAAGCGGAAACGCAAAAAATAAAAAAAGCGAAGGCCATCGTAAGATGGTGCTTCGCTTTTTTGGTTTTGTGTTTCTGATATTCAGATCAGCGCCAGCTTCTGCAATGCGTCTGCTCCAATGATGACTTCAAAATGCTCCTGATAGTAGGCTTCGCCTGCGGCGTCTGTCCGGATCTTTTCCCCGTATTCCGCAAGCAGATTGCATACACGGCTGAAAACGACAGGATCAGCGGACTGACTGGAAAGAACCAGGTAATACTGGCTGGTTCCGGGCTTTTTATAAAGTTTGCTGGCTACGTTTCCCAGCGGCAGTGCGCCGCTCTGGCAGCGTCGGAAATCTGGTCGAGGTTTCCGAAACGGTAGATGCGGGTCTGAATGGATGGAACACCGTCTGAAGGAGTTCCGTCCGCGGAAGCATCCGGGGTCTGCAGTGTGGCCGTGTCAGAAGCAGCCGGTGCATTGGCTGCCAGCATATTCTGCTTAAACAGTTCCATGAGTCCGTCAGCGCCCTCTAACAGTTCATTTGCAAGACCGCCCCAGAGATTTTCCACCCCATCCTCGGAAAGAGGGGAGAATTTGGAAAAGCGGGTGTCCAGTTCCTCGGGATCCTCTATCTTGGTGATGACTAACATCACGCTTTCACCGGACAGTGGAATAGCTTCCACCATCAGGGGGATATCTTCAGCGTCAAAGCCAACTTCATTGGAGGCCTTTTGAATCATCTCACGAAACAGGCCGCGGGCTTTCTCACTTCCATAAGCAAGCTCACCCAGATTTAAGTTGCGGGAACTAAGGTCAAAACTGGTCAGTGTGCACCGGATCTGGTTTTCATTGATTCGTTCAATTTTCATAAGATCACTCCTTTCAATTTGAAATTCAGGGGGAAACAGAAAAAAGAATCTGCTTTCCTACTCTAATTATAGTATATGATACGGGGAAATATCAATTCCTATGTGAAAATTTCAGGAAATGTTAAGAAGTACAGTCTGTAGGCGGAAAATGTGATTTTTACCGGAATGGCGAATTTTGTCGAATGGTGAAGATGGATGCACTTGCCTGACAACGTTATTTGAATTACAATGAAATCACAGAGACGAGTACAGGAAAGGGGGAGAAGAACAGCGGATACCATTTTATTCGGAAAGTACCGGTTGTGCCGTGTACTTGGCTGCGGCAGAAGCGGCACAGTATTTCTGGCAAGGCACATGGAGCTTGACGAATACCGCGCCATTAAAAGGGTTCCAAAGACCTTTGTTAACTACGAACTGTTTAGAAAAGAAGCGCTGATACTGAAGGGGATTCGTGACCAGGCAATACCAATCGTATATGACCTGGCAGAAGATGAGCAGTACAGCTACCTGATTGAGGAGTATCTCGAAGGAGATTCTTTATATGCCCTGATCCGTGAATCGGGACATTGTTCATCGGCAATGACGATCCGGTACGGAATTCAGATTTGCCATCTGGTACATATCATGCATTCAACAATGCCTACCCCTGTCTTATATCTTGATTTACAACCCAAAAATCTTTTACTTTATAAAAACACAATCAAGTTGATTGACTTTGATCATGCAGTTTACGCGGATGAAGCAGAACGCCTGGCAGAACGTTACGGAACGGCTGGCTGCGCGGCGCCGGAGCAGTATACGGGAGATGTTTTAGATGGAAGAACCGATATTTATGCCATTGGTGCTGTCCTCCATTACATGCTGACAGGACATTTCCCGGGGGAACCGGTCCGGCCGGAGCAGGTGAAATTATCAGGAATAACCGAACGGCGCCTGATGCGTCTGATTCGAAAGTGTCTGCAGAAAGAGAAAGACAGACGGTTTCAGACCGCAGAGGAACTGGAACAAGCGTTGCAAAAACTTTGGGAACAGTCAGAAAATGGCGTATTTCAATATGGTGCAAAGCGTATGGAGGAGTCTCTGGTGATTGCTGTGGCGGGCAGTCGTCACGGTGTGGGAACAACCCACATTGCTATGGGACTGGCGGCATATCTGCAAAAGTGCGGAATGTCAGCGGTTTACGAAGAATTTAATGAATCCGGCGCGGTACGCCAGCTGGCAGAGTGTCGTGGAGCCAGGGCAGATTCATGTGGTGTGTTTCGCATCTGGAAAACACCCATGCTTCCCTGCTATGGCGAGGCAGTGGAATGGAAACCGTCCGGATACCGGATCCGCATTCTGGACTGCGGTGCGGATCCGGGCCTGCTGACGCAGGAAAACGCAGACGGATACCTGCTTATATGCGGAGGAAAACCATGGGAATGGGAAAATTCCGAAGAAGCGGCAGAGTTATGTGAATCTGTGCGGGGACTGAACGTTATTTATAATCTGTTTTGTGGGAAGTTTATCCTTTCGACAGAAGCAGCCATGCGCAGAAGGATTGCGGATGCCGTATTTCGAGGATCCGTTTACAGGAGGCCGGAAATCTGACTGTGTGTACCGGCTTCTCTGGAACCGGTGGTTTGGACAGGGAGGAGACACGTCGCGAAACGTATTTGGGGAAAGAAAAAAGAAACTCCGGTAGGCCTGTCAGGACCCCGGGTTTGTGTAATTGGCCTGGCTGGCTGTGGCCGGGGAGTGGGAACCAGTCATCTGGCGATTTCCCTGGCAAATTATCTGACGGGAGTGAAACGAAAAAAGACAGCGCTATTAGAGTGGAACGATCACGGTGATTTTGAAAGGATAGGGCGTTTTGCCGGAAAAGAATGGCGGGAGACGGACCAGAGCCGGAATAAATGGGGAAGTGTTTCGGATTATGGAAGTGGATTATTACAAAATGGCAGATCCGTCGGTATTATCATTTTGTCTGGGCAGAGACTATCATTACATTATTCTGGATTACGGAGAAGTAACAGAGAGCAGCCTGTGTGAGTGCGCGCGTTGTGACAGAAAAATCCTGGTGGGATCGTTAAGTGAATGGAAGGCGGAAGCATTTCTGGAGGTACTGGAGCAGGCTGGAAACAGAGATGAAAGCTGGAAAATGGCTGTTGCTTCGGGCGGAGAAGATACCAGAAGAGAAATAGAAAAGCTGTTTCGCTGCAGGCTGCAGAGACTTCCAGCTTCAGCAGATGCTTTTCGCATTACCAGAGAAGAGATACTGTGCTTTGAGGACCTATTGTTTGCGCGGCGGGCCGGGCAAGGTGAGATAAGGACCGGAGAGCAAGTAAAAATGCGGGCGGCACCGTGTTTTATACAAGTGGAAGAAACGGGCTGTGGTTCATAGTGTAGGAACCGCAGCAGAAAATGTCACGCAAAACCTTCTGGAAATAACGGATGCCGTTTTGCAGAAAAGGGGTATTATTATATGACCGTACAGGAGAATGAAAAAAGCGAAGGAAAACAGGTTTACGTGGAAGGTCTGAAGCGGTATCAGAAACGCGGGATCCGCGTGCTGATCGATGGGTGGACGCCAGCGACGCAACGTGGGAAAAGCTGTTTGAGGTCCGTGAGGACGGCAGTTTCTATATGGGAGATTATATTCTGGAGGATATTCCGCGGGAAGATCCTCAGGGTGAGGGGGTGAATGAAGAAGCAGAAGACTATATGAAAGCCAGGCGGTTAAAAGAAATCCATTTTGATATTGTGTATCACAGATAAAGAAAAAAAGAGAATCCCGATTCAGCCCGGGAAAAGAAAAAAGATCAGGAAAATTTAAGAGAAGCCGTGTCAGATTTATGCTATACTGGAACATAAGAATACCAGTAAGGAGATACGGCAGATGAAAAGATTTCTGACAACAGTACTGACTGTGATACTGACGATCGTGCTTGCTGCGGGAGCAGCGGCGGGATTTATTTTATACCGAAAGTACAAACCATCAAAAGAGCAGGTGGATCAGAGTGAATGGTATCAGGCCAGCGGGAATGAGTCCGCGGTTTTTCTGAACAGTGAACGGGAAGAGGGCGTGAAGGGCCGATATATAGACGGCCAGGTTTATCTGCCGGTCGACTGGGTTGACGAGGCAGTCAATGAGCGGTTCTACTGGGATGAGGAAAACAGCCAGCTGATCTATACACTGCCGGACCAGATCGTGTACGCCAATGAAGAAACCATGGGAAGCAGCGGAAAGCCGCTGCTGGTACAGCAGGACGGAACGGTCTGGCTACTTTCCAGCCTGGTGAGTGCCTATACTAATGTGCGCATTGAGACCTTCGATACGGACGGGTACACAGAATCTTTGTAGATACCACATGGGAATCACAGCAGCTTGCAAAGGTGAAGAAGAATACCGCGCTGCGAATCCGGGGAGGGGTAAAGAGTGCCCTGATCACAGAAGTTCCATCCGGGGCAGAGGTGACGGTTCTGGAACAGCTGGAAAACTGGAGCCGGGTACGGACGGAGGATGGCCAGGTCGGGTATCTGCCGAACCGGCGTCTGAAGGAAACGGAAGCAAAAACTCTGGTCAGCACATTTCAGGAGCCGGAATACACCAGCATCTCCATGGACGAGCCGGTGGTGTTAGTATGGCATCAGGTGACCAACCTTTCCGCAAATCAGGCAATGCAGACATTGATATCTGCTACAAAAGGCGTGAATGTGATTGCGCCGACCTGGTTCATGCTGACAGACAACAGTGGAAATTACGAGTCTCTTGCGGATAAGAATTATGTAGATCAGGCGCACGCTATGGGCATGCAGGTGTGGGCAGTGCTGGATAATTTCAATAAGGGAGACAATGTACAGTCAGAGGTACTGTTTGCCAGTACGGCGGCCAGAAAGAAGCTGATCGCATCTTTGATGAAGGATGCGCAAACCTATGGATTTGACGGCATCAACCTGGATGTGGAGGGAATCAAGGCTTCTGCGGGACCTCATTATGTACAGTTTATCCGGGAACTTTCTGTGGATTGCAGAAAGGCTGGCCTGGTCTTATCCATTGATTCCTATGTGCCGGCTTCCTATTCCGCGTTTTATAACTGGGCGGAGCAGGGACGCGTGGCGGATTATGTGGTCATGATGGGTTATGACGAGCATTTTGCAGGCGGAGAGGCCGGTTCGGTCGCGTCCATTGGCTATGAGAGACAGGGCATTACGGATCTGTTAAAGCAGGTGCCGAAGGAAAAACTGATCAGCGCAATTCCGTTTTATACCCGTATCTGGAAAGAAGATGCGTCGGGAACCAGTTCCCAGTCCGTAGGCATCTCAAGTGCCAAAGAATGGGTGGAAACCAATCAGGTGGAATTATACTGGCAGGAGGATCTTGGCCAGTATTATGGAGAACTGGAGAAGGACGGAGTGAACTACGAAATCTGGATGGAAGAGGAACGCTCCCTGAACTGAAAATGCAGCTGATCCGGGACAATGGCCTGGCGGGTGTTGCCTGCTGGCGTCTTGGGCTGGAGCCTGCAGATGTCTGGGATGTCGTGAAACTGCCATAGTTCTGCTTTTAAATGCGAGATGGTTTGGAAAGGGTGATGGATATGAAAAAGAGACTGGGAGGCAGAAGGCAGATTCTTTCTGCCTTTCTGCCTGTTCTGGCTGCAGCAGCGCTGCTTAGTGGATGTCAGAGGGAAAATCCGGCGGCTGTGACGGAAGTATCAGAAGAAAGCCAGGAAACGGAACAGAACAGTGAGGCCGGAACGGATGCGTCCGCAGCCGAAACTTCTTCCGGGATGAAAAGGGGGAAGACGGCGGCTGGGTGGAAAATATCATGCTGGGTACGGATATCCATTATTTTTCGGATTCCCTGACCGATGGCGGGCCGCGCTTTCAGGAAATGGTAGAGTATGGTGACGGCAAGGTAGTAACGTATATTGACCAGATCACCGATGCGTTTCTGGATGAGGTGGTAAAGCTGCGGCCGGATGCACTGGTTTTAAGCGGAGATCTGACATTAAACGGCGAGAAGGCCAGCCATAAGGATCTGGCGGAAAAGCTTCACCGGGTGGAGAATAACGGAATTCCGGTCCTTGTCATTCCGGGAAATCATGATATCAATAACCGCCAGGCGGCGCGCTACGAGGGAGAGGAAAGACTTCCGGCAGAGTATACGACCCCGGAGGAATTCAGGCAGATTTACCAGGCTTTTGGCTACGATGAAGCGGCCAGCGAGGATCCGAACAGTCTGAGTTATCTGTATGAGCTGGATGAAAACACCTGGCTCCTCATGATTGACAGCTGCCAGTACAGTCCGGTGAATAAGGTTGGCGGAGCTATTTCCGAGGCAACCTATGAATGGATCGAACAGCAGTTAGAAGCAGCCTGGGACGCCGGTGTGGAGATCATTCCCATTGCCCATCATAACCTGCTGGATGAGAGCGAGATCTATGTAGATGAATGTACCATTGAACACAGTGAACAGTTTGTGGATCTTCTGGAAACATGGGATGTACCGCTGTTTTTAAGCGGACATCTGCATGTGCAGCACTGTAAACGGTCCGATGAAAACCGTGGAGTATGGGAGATGGTAACTGCGTCACTGGCAACGCCATCCTGCAAGTACGCGATCCTGACCTACCGGGATGACCGGAGTTTTCTTTATCGGACCAGATCTCTGGATGTGGAAGCGTGGGCGAAGAAAAACGGACAGACAGAGCCGGATCTGCTGGATTTCAAGGAATTTCAGACCCCTTTTGCGGCGGGTTTTCTATAACCAGGCAGTGGCGGCACTGAGGGAAGTGCCAGAGGTTTCAGACAGTGAGCGGGAGCAGATGGCTCAGCTGTATTCCCTGTTAAAATACCATTATTATCAGGGAACGGCGTATCAGGTACAGAATCAGGTTCGGAATGATCCGGCTTACGCGCTCTGGCAGGACGCAGGCATGGCAACCCGGCAGGGCGACTATTTCCAGTATATTCTGGAAGACGGCGTTCGGAATTATAATCGGCTGGAAGTGGAATAAATATTGTCTGCTGTCAGGCTGCTTCATGATAAATGAAAAGACGGTGTTTTTTTCGAAGCTCCGGAATCATATATTTTACAGGAAAAGTGGAATCTGGAGCGGTAAGGTGAAAAGATGGATGGACCTGGCACAATTGGCAGACAGAAGCAGAAAAACAGAAGGAAGAAGGCCGGAGAATACCAGAACTTCTGATGGCAGTCATGCTCCTCGTAGCCGTATTTCTGGTATCCCGGCAGGCGGGACTAATGGTGTCCGGGCAGGCAGTGATGGCGAAGAGCCGCCCTCCGGTTGTTGTCTTAGACGCCGGTCATGGCGGTTTCGATCCGGGCAAGATTGGTGTGGATGGAAGCCTGGAAAAAGAGATTAACCTGCAGATCGCGAAACGGCTGAAGGCGTATCTGGAAGCGGAGGGTGTGGAAGTATGTATGACCAGGGAAGATGACCGGGGCCTTTATGCGGAACGTGACAGCAGCAAAAAAATGGCGGACATGAAAAACCGCTGCAAAAAGATCACGGAAGCGGATCCGGATCTGGTGGTGAGCATTCATCAGAACAGCTATCATCAGGAACCGATATCCGGCGGCCAGGTCTTTTATTACAAAACATCCGAAAGAGGAAAGCGCCTCGCAGAAATTCTGCAGAGGCGCTTTGATTATGTATTAGGAGGAGAGGAATACCAGACAGGCAAAGCCCAATGGAAATTACTATCTTCTTTTACATGTAAAACAGCCAATCGTGATTGTAGAATGCGGTTTTTTATCCAACTGGAAGGAGGCAGCCGGATCTGAATGCGGAGGAATATCAGGACCGGCTGGCCTGGACACTTCATATGGGAATTATGGAATTCCTGAATGGAGAGAAATCTGCTTGATTTTTGTAAAGAGATGTACTATAGTTAAGTCAACGATAAGTTCTTCGGGCGGGGCGCAATTCCCCACCGGCGGTTACAGTCCGCGACCTGCGTAACAGCAGCTGATTTGGTGAGATTCCAAAACCGACAGTATAGTCTGGATGAGAGAAGAAATTGTGTGAAGACTTTCGCGGAGCCCCCGTGAGAGCGGCATGAATGACTGAACACCCCGGATAGAGATATCCGGGGGATTTTTGTTTTATTTCCACTCCTCTGCCACACACGATTCCTCTGAATGATGAACTTAAATACAAAATTTCAGGAGGAAAAAGACATGAAAGAAAAACTGCTTACAACAAAAAATGTGGTATTGATGGGAATGTTCGGTGCGCTGGCCGGCGTGCTGATGCTCTTTGAATTTCCGCTTCCGTTTCTGGCACCGAGCTTTTACGGACTGGATGTCAGCGAGGTTCCGGTGCTGATTGGTACCTTTGCCATGGGACCGGTGGCCGGAGCTATTATGGAAGTAGTAAAGATTCTGGTAAAGCTGGTATTAAAGCCAACCAGTACTGGATTTGTGGGTGAGTTTGCAAATCTGGTCATTTCCTGTGCCATGGTAGTTCCGGCAGGTATCATCTACAAGGTTTCCCATACCCGCAAAGGCGCTATGACGGGTCTGGTTGTGGGAACCGTTCTGATGGCAGTAGTTGGCGTGGCAGCCAATGCCCTGGTGATGCTTCCGTTCTACTCCAACTTTATGCCGATGGAGACCATTCTGGCAGCAGGTGCTGCTATCAATCCGGCAGTGGAAGCGTATGGACCTTCGCATTCTTCTGCGTAGGACCGTTCAATCTGGTAAAGGGTATTGTGGTATCTGTGGTTACCTCTCTGGTTTACAAGCGCGTCAGCGTTCTGATCCACAGTGTGGGAAATCATCAGAAAGCGGTAAAGAACAGCAAACGTGTCAACGCATAGAGCATCCGTTGCTGCAGTTGATATAGAGTGTGAACAGGTATAATTTCTGATATGGAGTTATTATGACGCCCTGCGGTGTGCCTTGCACCGCAGGGCGTCTTGTGTTATGATAAGGCAGAATCATTGTACCGGTAAAAGCGCAATTGCAAAGAAGGTAAAAACATGAATACGAAACTGAGTAAAATAGAAGATACAAAACAGATTAAAGATGAGGAACTGGCAGAGGCCGCTCAGATTCTACGTGATGGCGGTCTGGTGGCATTCCCAACGGAGACGGTGTACGGACTTGGTGCCAATGCGTTAGATGAGGCTGCGGCAAAGAAGATTTACGCAGCGAAAGGCCGCCCGTCGGACAATCCGCTGATTGCGCATATTTCCTGTCTGGAGGAGTTAAAGCCGCTGGTAGCATATATTCCGGAGACTGGAAGAAAGCTGGCGGAAGCATATTGGCCGGGGCCCCTCACCATGGTATTTCCAAAGAGTGATATTGTGCCTTATGGAACGACAGGTGGTCTGGATACGGTGGCAGTCCGCATGCCAAGCGACCCGGTGGCAAACCGGCTGATCAGGCTGGCCGCAGTTCCGGTGGCAGCACCGAGTGCCAACACTTCCGGAAGGCCGAGCCCGACTACTGCCCAGCATGTATGGCAGGATATGGAGGGCAAGATTGAGATGATTCTGGATGGTGGTCCGGTTGGAATTGGTGTGGAGTCCACCATTGTGGATGTATCCGGGGATGTTCCGACCCTGCTTCGTCCGGGTGCTATCACTATGGAAATGCTGCGGGAGACCGTGGGCAGGGTGGAGATTGATCCGGCTATTCAGGCACCGCCGAGCGCAGATTTGAGGCCAAAGGCACCGGGCATGAAATACCGCCATTACGCGCCGCACGCGGATCTGCAGCTGGTAGAGGGTGAGACAGACAAGGTGGTGGAAACTATCAACGCACTGGTACAGGAGAAACTTGCTGAGGGCAAAAAGGTCGGTGTGATCTGTACCGATGAGACAAGAGACCGTTTCCCGCTGGGCGAGGTTCGCAGCGTGGGAGCGCGGGCGAAGCAAGAAACCATTGCCCATAATCTGTTTGCTGTATTGAGAGAGTTTGATGATCTGGATGTGGACTGCATTTATTCAGAGAGCTTTTCCAAGGATCATCTGGGACAGGCCATCATGAACAGGCTGACGAAAGCGGCGGGGTATCATGTGCTGAAGGTGTAAAAATGCAAAGGTGCTGCTTTGGTGGTGTTGCTGACCGAAACAGACGGTCTGATGGCAGGCACTGGACAAACAGAAAACGAAGAGATGGGAGGAAGCGTACTATGAGCAATTCCAAGAAACGTACCGATTATATTTCTGGGACGAATATTTTATGGGTGTGGCAGATTTATCGGGTCGCCGTTCCAAGGATCCGAATACCCAGGTGGGAGCCTGTATTGTAAGCCAGGACAACAAGATCCTGTCCATGGGCTACAATGGATTTCCGAAGGGCTGTTCCGATGATGAGTTTCCATGGGGACGTGAGCAGGAGGCGGATGATCCGTACAGCACCAAATATCTGTACGTGACCCATAGTGAGCTGAATGCTATCTTAAATTACCGGGGCGGAAGCCTGGAGGGCAGTAAGATTTATGTGACCCTTTTCCCCTGCAATGAATGTGCGAAAGCCATTATTCAGGCGGGAATTAAGACCATCATTTATAAGGAAGATAAATATCCGGATTCTCCGTCCGTGCGGGCTTCCAAGCGCATGCTGAACGCGGCAGGCGTGCGGTATTACCAGTACGACCAGACCGGAAGAAAGATTGAGATTGACGTATAAGATATGAAGTTTTTACTTACGGCAATAAATGCCAAATACATCCACTCCAATCCTGGGGTGTACAGTTTAAAAATGTTTGCCGAGTCTAAGGGCGCGGCACAAGCAGTGCAGGGAGACCAGAATCCGTGGGAGGATGGTCTCCCTTGCGTGCCCTTGGGGGCGGAAAAACAGGAGGAACACGGGCCGTACGCTGGAGTGACAGAAAAAACGGCAAGGGAAAGCCACAGCATGCAGGTGGAAATTGCGGAATATACCATCAACAACCAGATGGAGCTGATTCTGGAAGATATTTACCGCAGAAAACCGGATATGGTGGGGATTTCCTGTTATATCTGGAATATTGCCTATGCGCTGGATCTGGTGCGGGACATTCACAAGGTGCTGCCAGATACGGATATCTGGCTGGGCGGCCCGGAGGTTTCTTATGACGCACCGCAGCTTCTCGTCCGGGAGCCGGAGGTGTTTGGCGTCATGAAGGGCGAAGGCGAGGAGATGTTCGCGGCACTTCTGAATGCTACCGGACGCTGGGCTGCACGGTGCGGAGCCTGGGGTGGAACGAGCAGAAGAACGCGGCGGCTGAGAGCGTGGCAGATTCCGGCCGGCTGCCGGAACTGCAGGACCGGCCAGAGACTGCCCGGGTATCGGAAATATCAGGCAACGCACGGGTATCAGCCTTTCTGGCATCGCATGTCCCAGGTTGCAGGCCTGACCTACCATGGGGCGGACGGAATCATCTGTGACCAGCCTATCCGCCCGGTCATGGATATGAGCCGGATCCCGTTTCTGTATCCGAGTTTAAAAGGCTTTGAGAACCGTATTGTCTATTATGAGCAGCCGCGGCTGCCCGTTTTCCTGCAGCTATTGTCTCTCCTCGATTGACAAGTCTGTGCGTTTCCGGGATCTGAAGCTGGTTCTGCCGGAGCTGGATTTTTTTCTGGAAAAACGAGTGCCTCAGGTCAAGTTTGTGGACCGGACCTTTAACGCGAAAAAGAGTCATGCCATGGCCATCTGGAAGCATATTCTGGAGCATGACAATGGCGTGACCAACTTCCATTTTGAGATTACGGCGGACCTGCTGGATGAGGAAGAACTGGAACTGATCAGCCGCATGCGTCCGGGACTGATCCAGTTGGAGATTGGCGTGCAGAGTACCAACACGGAGACAATCCGGGCAATCCGGCGGAAAATGGATCTGAAACGGCTTCGCTATGTGGTGGAGCGAATCAATGCCGGAAAAAATGTACATCAGCATCTGGATCTGATTGCCGGGCTTCCGTTTGAAGACTACGAGTCCTTTGGACGGTCCTTCAATGAGGTCTATTCCATGGAGCCAGAGCAGTTTCAGCTTGGATTTTTGAAGGTACTGAAGGGCTCCTATATGCATGACATGGTAGAAGAATATGGACTGAAATACCGGGGAAAGGCACCGTATGAGGTCTTGTCTACAAAGTGGCTGCCGTACAGTGATGTACTCCGCCTAAAAGGCGTGGAGGATATGGTGGAGGTGTATTACAACAGCCGCCAGTTTCTAAGAACCTAAAGCTGTTTGAACAGGAGTTTGAGAGTGCGTTTGCCATGTATGAGTATATGGCGCAGTATTACGATGAGCAGCACCTGACGGGACTGAACCACAGCCGGCTGGCCCGATATGAGATATTCCATGACCTGATCGGTCAGAAAGTGGAACCAGAGCAGATGGGCGTATTTGAGGACGCGCTGATGTGTGATCTGTATTTCCGGGAAAACGCGAAAAGCCGTCCGTCCTTTGCATTGCCGCAGGCTCCTTATAAGGAAGAGCTTCGCCGTATGGTTCCGGAATTGCGGACCCTGGGAATCCAGGTGCACGCGGAGGTGCTGCGCTCCGGTGAGGTTCTTCTGTTCGATTACCGGGAGAAAGACCGGCTGAACCACAATGCGAAACTGACGGTGCTGGGGAGGATAGAAGCGTGATAAATGAGCAAAATACAGCCGCCGGTTCGCTGCCGGAGCAGACGGCTGTGTCAAAATATGTCTGGCAGATCCCGAACAGTTATATTGCACTGGACTTAGAAACCACAGGTTTAAATCCGAAACGGGATAAAATGATTGAGATTGGCGCGGTGCGCGTGGAAGACGGAGCGGAAACCGGGCGGTTCCATACCATGCTGAATCCGCGCCGGGAACTGGAGGAACGAATTACAGAGCTGACCGGTATCCGCGGGGATATGTTGGAGAACGCGCCGGACATTGTGGATATCCTGGAGGAATTTCTTGCTTTCTGTGGAGAACTTCCACTGCTTGGCCACCGCATCATTTTCGATTACAGTTTTGTGAAGCGGGCCGCCGTGAACCAGGGACTTGCCTTTGAAAAGAACGGAATTGATACTCTGACGCTCTGTCGCCGCTTTATGCCGGCGGAGGAGAGTAAACGCCTCGGAGCGGCCTGCATTTTATGGCTTGCCCAGGAGAGCGCCCACCGGGCACTGGGGATGCGCTGGATGCCCATCGTCTGTATCAGAAACTGGTGAAGAAGCATGGGGCAGAGGCACCGGAGGCGTTTGCCGCAAAGCCGCTGATCTACAAGGTAAAGCGGGAACAGCCGGCCTCAAAAAGCAAAAAGAGGACTTGCGGTATTTACTAAAATATCATAAAATAGATTTACCTGTGCAGATTGACTATCTGAGCAGGAATGAGGTTTCCCGTATCACGGATAAGATTATATCCCGGTATGGAAGAATTCAGTAAAACAAAAACAAAAGCCAGCCTGCGTAGAAAAACGGCGGGCACTATTTTTAGAAGAGGTGAATTTTATTATGATGAATATGCATAACAATAAAAAAGCCCGTATCATTATGGGCGTTGTGATTGTAATCCTGATCGTGGCTATGGTAGCTCCGATGGCATTATCTGTCATGATGTAAAGCGTCCTGGAACACAGGCAAAAGCGCGTGGACACAGCGTTGCAGCAGAATGCAGACAGAGGGAGACGATGATGAAAAAGTGGAGTGCGCTGGGAGGCCTGGCCTTTGCAGCAATACTTGGAAGTGTGTTTGCATTTCCGGCTTACGCGAAAGAAAAAACCTTTCCAGATGGCATTTACGCAGGTGATTTTGCGCTGGGCGGACTGACAAAGGAGCAGGCGGAGGAACAATTTGCGTCCTATGTTTCTGCCCTGGAAGAACGCAGCATAACGCTCGATGTAGTGGGAAATAAAGTAGAGACCACCGCAAAAGATCTTGGCTATGCGTGTGCAAACACGGACGCGCTGCAGGAGGCGGAAGAGTATGCCGCAGGCGGCTGCCTGATCCGCCAGTATATGGAGCGCAGGGATCTGGAAAAAGAACCGGTGCACATTTCTCTGGAAGCTGGAGTAGATGAGACGGCGGTTCAGACCTTTGTGGAAGAACAGTGTTCCGGTCTGCCGGGACGAGCCGCGGGATGCGGCCATCACCCGGGTAAACGGGAAGTTTGAGATTACGCCGGAGCAGAGCGGCATGGCGGTAGATGTAAAGGCCACCATAGACGCGCTAAACAAGGCGCTGGAAAAAGAAACCAGTGCAGCAGTTTCTGTGGACGCAGTCGTAAGTAAGCAGGAGCCAAAGATCAAAAAAGCGGATCTGGAGTCTATTTCCGATGTGTTGGGTACCTGCACCACGGCCTATGCAAGCAGCGGAGCATCCCGCTCTGGCAATATTGCGAATGGAGTATCCAAGATCAACGGCCACGTGCTCATGCCGGGCGAGACTTTATCCGGCTATGAATGCATGCATCCGTTTACCATTGAGAATGGTTACTTTACGGCGGCAGCTTACGAGAATGGGCAGGTTGTAGACAGTGTGGGTGGAGGCGTCTGCCAGATCGCGACGACGCTGTATGACGCGTCCCTGGCAGCAGAGTTGGAGATTACCCAGCGGCAGAACCATTCCATGATCGTTACGTTTGTAAAGCCATCCATGGATGCGGCGATTGCCGGTACTTATAAAGATATCAAGATTACCAATAATTACAGCACCCCGATCTACATTGAGGGAACCACGGCGGGCAAGACTCTGACCTTTACGATTTATGGAAAGGAAACCCGTCCTGCAAACCGGAAGGTGGAATACATTTCTGAGACCTCAAGCAAGACGGATCCGGGTGAGCCGCAGCGCAAGGTGGATAATTCCTTAAAGCCGGGCCAGACCAAACAGGTCCAGTCCGCGCATATCGGTTATAAGTCCAGACTCTGGAAAGTGGTAACGGTAGACGGTGTAGAGAAAGAGCGCACCATTTTGCACACGGATACTTATAATCCGTCCAAGGCGATTGTTCTGGTAGGTCCGGCAGCACCGGCTCAGCCGGCTGTTCCGGCAGCGGGCCAGACTCTGGTACAGCCGGCAGAGACAGCGCCGGAACAGACCGCACCGGCAGAGACCGCCGCAGCCGTCCCAGAGCTCGGTAGTTGGTCCTGGCGTGGTGAGCCAGCCGTCAGAGAGCTCCTCCGGCGGTCCGGATCAGCACCGGCAGAAGCACCGGCTCCTGCGACAGATGGTCCTGGGGAACAGTAAAAGAGCGCACGTTTTGAACAAGTGCGGCAGTAGAAGCGGTCAGATGTGCCTGCGGCACAGGAATCCGCGGTGAAAGGTTTGAAGTTATATGATGCGAAAGATTGAGCGCGAGAACACGGACTTCTGCACGCCGGACAGGATCTGGTGGTGGCGGGCTACGCGGGTCTTGCGGGTACGGTAAAGCTGGCGGAGGCAAAGGAAGAAGAATTGTCCCGCTGGTTTTCCAATGGATATATGGAAGAGATTGCAGGCTGCAGCCGGTATCTTTTGCGGGAAGAAAATGGTTTCTGGCGTGACTGCGGTGCCGCGGAGTGGGAACCGGCGGGGGAGGGCGGCATTTTAACTGCCATCTGGAACCTGACCGGCGCTTATGAGACCGGCGTGGAATTTTATCTCCGGCAGATTCCCATCCGTCAGGAGACGGTGGAGGTCTGTGAACGGCTGGAGTTAAACCCGTACCGGCTTTACAGCCAGGGCTGTGTGCTTTTAACAGCCGATAATGGCGGTCAGCTTGTCCGCGCACTGGCAGCAAAAAACATTCCGGCCCAGGTCATGGGCCGGGTGAACAAAGGCATTGCACGGGAAATGATCGTGCAGGAGGGACGAGGGTTTCTGGAGCGTCCACAGCCTGATGAAATAACGAAAGTGATTCCCGGTTTTTTCAACTACCCCCCGGGATTCCCTATAGATCTACATAAACTATACAAGGAGGCAATCAAGAAATGAGAGAGAAAATTTTGGCGGTAATCGAAAAGAACAGCAGAATCGATATCCATGACCTGGCGATTCTTTTAGGGGAGAGCGAAGTCGCGGTCGCCAATGAGATTGCAGATATGGAAAAAGAGCATATTATCTGCGGTTATCATACCCTGATCAACTGGGACAACACCAGCGAGGAGAAAGTGGTTGCGCTGATCGAGGTAAAGGTAACTCCCCAGCGCGGCATGGGCTTCGACAAGATCGCGGAGCGCATTTACCAGTACAGCGAGGTGAATGCAGTATACTTAATGTCTGGTGCTTTCGATTTCACCGTATTTATCGAGGGCAAGACCATGCGCCAGGTAGCACAGTTCGTTTCTGACAAGCTGGCTCCCATGGAGGCTGTTTTAAGCACAGCTACACATTTTGTACTGAAAAAATATAAGGACCACGGAACCGTTCTCTGCGATGAGGTCCAGGATGAAAGGATGCTGATTACCCCGTGAGAAACCCATTAAATGAAAGATCGTTTCCATCCCGCCGTCCGGGATTCCGGAAATTTTTTGATATCGTAAGTGAGATGAAGGATGCCATTTCCCTTGGTGTGGGCGAGCCGGATTTTGACACGCCGTGGCACATTCGCGAGGAGGGCATCTACTCCCTGGAAAAGGGACGTACCTTTTACACCTCCAACGCAGGTTTAAAGGATTTAAAGATTGAGATCCACAACTATCTGGAGCGCCGCTGCAATGTCTGCTATGACCCGGACCATGAGATCATGGTGACCGTGGGTGGCAGCGAAGCCATTGATGCGGCCATGCGCGCCATGATCGATCCGGGAGATGAAGTGCTGATCCCGCAGCCGAGCTACGTTTCCTATACGCCGTGTTGTGTGTTGGCAGACGGTGTCCCTGTGCCGATCGAGCTGGAGGAGAAAGACCGCTTCCGCTTAACCCCGGAGAAATTACTGGAAAAGATCACTCCGAAGACAAAAATCCTGGTGCTGCCGTTCCCGAACAACCCGACCGGTGCCATCATGGAGCGGGAAGATCTGGAGAAGATTGCTGAGATCATTCTTGAGAAAGATCTGTTTGTCATTTCGGATGAGATTTACTCAGAGCTGACCTATGCGAAAGAGGATCATGTATCCATTGCATCTCTGCCGGGCATGAAGGAGCGCACCGTTCTGATCAATGGCTTCTCCAAGGCCTTTGCCATGACCGGATGGCGTCTGGGCTATGCCTGCGCGCCGGAGGTGATCTTAAAACAGATGCTGAAGATCCATCAGTATGCCATCATGTGCGCGCCGACCACCAGCCAGTACGCTGCAGTGGAGGCATTGCGCAACGGGGATGAAGATGTACAGCACATGCGTGAGTCCTATGACCAGCGCCGCCGCTTCCTGCTGAATGCGTTCGAGGAGATGCATCTGGACTGCTTTGAACCGCAGGGCGCGTTCTATATGTTCCCAAGCATCAAGCGGTTTGGCATGACCTCCGAAGAGTTTGCGACCCGCCTGCTGCGGGAAGAAAAGGTGGCAGTTGTACCGGGAACCGCCTTTGGTGACTGCGGAGAAGGGATTCCTGCGCGTATCCTATGCCTATTCCTTAAAGAGTCTGAAGGAGGCCTTAAGCCGCATCAAACGGTTTGTGGACCGCCTGGACGGAAAAACGGAGTAAAGAAGATGAACATTGTATTATTTGAGCCGGAAATGCCGATGAATACCGGCAATATCGGCCGTACCTGTGTGGCCACCAACACCCGCCTGCACCTGATTGAGCCGCTGGGTTTTAAGCTGAATGAAAAGGCGGTAAAGCGTGCCGGACTGGACTACTGGGATAAGCTGGATGTTACCGTGTATTCGGACTTTCAGGATTTTCTGGACCGCAATCCGGGGCGAAGATCTACATGGCTACCACCAAAGCGCCGAAAACCTATACTGAGGTGGAGTACGAGCCGGACTGCTTCATCATGTTTGGAAAAGAAAGTGCCGGAATCCCGGAAGAAATTCTAGTGGAGCACAAGGAAAACTGCGTGCGCATTCCCATGTGGGGTGATATCCGTTCCTTAAATCTTTCTAATTCCGTGGCCATCGTGCTGTATGAGGCACTGCGCCAGAATGGATTTGAGAAGATGAACATGGAAGGGCATCTGCACCGGCTGCACTGGAAAGATGAAGTGTAAAAGTGAAAATAACAGCAAGGAGAAGGCGTCTGTCAGCGGCAGACGCCTTCTCCTTTTTTAACATATAAATAATGCATAAAACAATCATGCACAAAACAAATTTATTATACAAAGTTCAGAATTACAAAAGAAAAGTCAGAAATATAAATGGAAAAACGCACAAAGACATCATATAATAAGAGTATCTTAAGGGAAAAACTTATAGTTCACAAAAATGCGGACTGTAACGAGGCACAGCTGCTCATTCGCTCACAGCAGGCCATCCCGGGGAACGTGATATAAGAACGTGAATTTAAGCAGAACGTGAAAAGGAGAGAGGTATTATGAAAAAACGTTGGTTAGCAGCATCACTGGCAGCACTTATGGCACTGAGTATGACCGCATGTGGCGGCGGAAAGGCAGCAGAGACCACTGCAGCACCGGCAGAGACTAAGGTGGAAGAGACAAAAGCAGAAGAATCCAAGGCTGAGGACGCTTCCAAAGAGGAGAAAGCAGAGAAGGCCGGAAGATTACACCGGCAGCGTGGTTGTTTATTCCCCGCATGACGCAGATCCGCTGAATGCAGGTGTAAACCTCTTCATGGAGAAATATCCGAACGTTAAGGTAGATGTAGTAGCAGCCGGAACCGGTGAGCTTTGTAACCGAATCGCGGCAGAGTCCGCAAACCCGATCGCAGATGTATTATGGGGCGGCGGCGCAGACTCCCTGGCAGCATTCAAAGAGTACTTCCAGCCGTATGTATGCGCAAACGATGAGTTCATCGGTGACGCATAAAAAGATCCGGATGGTCTGTGGATCGGTGAGAGCCCGCTTCCGATGGTTATCTTCTATAACAAAGACTTAATTGAGAAAGACGGTTTAACCATTCCGGAGTCCTGGGAAGACCTGACCAAACCGGAGTGGAAGGGCAAAATTGCTTACTGTCTGCCGTCTAAATCTGGTTCCGCATACACCCAGCTCTGCACCATGATCCTTGGACATGGCGGCGAAGCCGGATGGGATTTCATCAAGAAACTGTATGACAATCTGGACGGCAAGATCGTTGACTCCTCCGGTAAGTGCCACAAGATGGTAGCTGAC